>QWCN01006974.1_pt1 | contig 17408 bp, 8 predicted proteins | sample 1972711 | NCBI WGS metagenome assembly QWCN01 (sample SAMN09866707, study PRJNA288562) | Human gut metagenome isolate term1_stool, whole genome shotgun sequencing... | isolation source: gut | host: Homo sapiens | place: USA: California
AAAGCTATTGATGCGTCAGGAAAAGCCGGCGAACTAAACCGCCGCGCCCCCCTTTAGGTGCCACAGTGGCAGGGTAAACAAGTGCCGCGCGGGTTCAGCCCCCCGCCGGGCTCCCGCTCCGCCGCTTCAGCCAGCGCCGCCCGGGTTCAGCCCCCGGGGATGCAAGGGGCGAAGCCCCTTGCATAAGAAAACTAAGATTCTCCCCCTTCCCCGGAGGGGAAGGGGGTAGGGGGGATGGGGGCGAAAGCTATTGATGCGTCAGGAAAAGCCGGCGAACTAAACCGCCGCGCCCCCCTTTAGGTGCCACAGTGGCAGGGTAAACAAGTGCCGCTGGGGCTCAGCCCCCCGCCGGACTTCCGCCCCGCCGCTTCAACCAGTGCCGCGCGGGTTCAGCCCCCGGGGATGCAAGGGGCGAAGCCCCTTGCATGAAATAACCTTAAGTCTCCCCCTTACCGCTGGGAAGAGCGCTCTGCGAGCGCGGGCGGGGGGATATCCTTCCCCTTCGGGGAAGGGGGGCAAGAAAGTTAGCTAAAGGCAGGGACGGCAGGCGACAAGAAAGAAAAGCCCCCCACCCGCCACCGGAACTCCACCCCGCCCCCGCTCCGCAAGGGGCTCCGCCCCCCGCCGGGTTCCCGCCCCGCCGCTTCAACCAGTGCCGCCCGGGTTCAGCCCCCGGGGATGCAAGGGGCGAAGCCCCTTGCATAAGAAAACTAAGATTCTCCCCCTTCCCGCTGGGAAGGGGGTTGGGGGGATGGGGGAAAAAGCTATTGATGCGTTAGGAAAAGCCGGCGACAAGGAAGGCAAGCCCCCCCTTCCCCCCAAAAAACCTCCCCCAAACAGTATTTATTCCCCCCCGGACCCCCGGTGGGGCGCAGAAAGGAGCAACAACCAACCATGGAAGACGAAAAGAAACTCGTGACAGAGGCGGAGAAATCCCCCGCCCAGACAGAGAAAAAACCGGGACGTAAGCCCGCCGCCAAAAAGACAGCCAAAAATGCAAAGCCCGCCCCGACCGCGCCAGCCGAGCCGGCTGAGATCGCCGCACCCGCCGCGCAGACAGAGGGGACGCCTGCTCCCAAAAAGCCCCGCGCCCCCCGGAAGAAAAAGCCGGTACCCGTGCAGGAGGAGCCTGCCCGTACCGAGGAGACAGCCCCCGGAACAGCTGCCGCCGAACCGACGCCCGCCGAACCCGCCCCCGTGGAGCCTGCTCCGCAGGAGCCGGTCGCACCCAAAAAGGTGCTGTTCGTGGGCGCGGAGGTCATGCCCTTCGCCGCAACGGGCGGACTGGGTGACGTCATGGGCTCCCTGCCGCGCGCGCTGAAAAAGAAGTACGGAGACGCCGCCGATATCCGCGTCATCACGCCGCTGTACGAGTCCGTGCCGCCCGAGGTGCACGCCTCCATGACGACCGAGGCAGTGTTCACGGTCCGGCTGGCATGGCGGCAGCAGTACTGCGGCATCCTGTCGCTGGTGCGGGACGGCGTGACGTTCTACTTCGTGGATAACGAGTATTACTTCAAGCGCGGCGAGCTGTACGGACACTTTGACGACGGCGAGCGATTCGCCTACTTCTGCAAGTCCGTGCTGGAGATGATGCCGCACATCGGCTTCTTCCCGGACGTCCTGCACGCCAATGACTGGCAGTCCGCCCTGTCGGTGGTCTACCTGTCCACCGACTACTGCCACCGCATGGGCTACGAGAACATCCGGTCGGTGTTCACCATCCATAATATCGAGTATCAGGGGCAGTATTCCTTTGATATTCTGCAGGACGTGTTCGACATTGCGCCGGAGCACGCGCCGCTGCTGGCGTATGACGGATGCATCAATCTGGTCAAGGCGGCGATCCAGTGCGCCAACCGCGTGACGACCGTCAGCCCGACCTACGCGCAGGAGATCATGACGCCCGCCTACTCGCACCGCCTGCACTTCATTCTCAACCGGTGCGTGGAGAAGGTCAGCGGCATTCTCAACGGCATCGACACCGACTATTACAATCCCGCATCGGACAAGGATATTCCGTATCGGTACACGGCGGATGACATGGCTGGCAAGACCGCCTGCAAGCTGGCGTTCCAGCGCGACTACGCCCTGCCGGAGGACGGGGACGCGCCGCTTATTGCCGTGATATCGCGGCTGGTTGCGCACAAGGGGATCGACCTCATCACGGGGGTTATCCGGCATATTCTGGATACCCATCCGCGCGCGCAGTTCGTTGTGCTGGGCACGGGGGACGGCGAGTACGAGGCGTTCTTCCGCCAGCTGGAGAACGAGCGGCATGACCGGGTTCGCTCCTTCATCCAGTACGACCGTGCGCTGTCCAAGAAGATTTACGCCGCGGCGGATCTTTTCCTCATGCCGTCCCGGAGCGAGCCCTGCGGGCTTTCGCAGATGATCGCCTGCCGCTACGGAACCGTTCCGGTCGTGCGCGAGACCGGCGGGCTGTATGATTCCATCCATCCCTACTATGAGGACGACCGCGGTATGCACGGCAACGGGTTCACCTTTGCCAACTATGCCGCCTCGGAGCTGGAGGAGCGCGTCAATGCGGCGCTCTCGCTCTACGAACGCCGCGACAGCTTTGCCGCCCTGCGCCGCCGCTCCATGCAGAGCGATTTCTCCTGGGATGCCTCCGCCGGCAAGTATATGGCGCTCTATCGGCAGATGTAAGTTGTAATCGGCACGGTGTGCCGGCGCAATCCCCGGGCAGGGGGCTTTGCCCCCGGCACCCCCGCCCTGAACCGTTTGCGGCACTTACAGTTCCTGCCGTACAGGTGCCCTGCGGGGGGGCGTGCCCGGTTGGTCGCCCGCCTACCCTGCCTTTAGCTTGCTTTCTTGCCCCCATCCCCCCTCCCCCTTCCCCCACGGGGAAGGGGGAGATTTTAGTTTTCTTATGCAAGGGGCTTCGCCCCTTGCATCCCCGGGGCAAGCCCCGGGCGGCACTTGTTCGCCCTGCCCCGGGGGAGAGGACCATCTCAAACGCCGCCGTCGCGTTAGCGACGGATAGGTCCATCTCCCCCGGTCCCCCTTTCTCCTTGGCTGCCGGCACTGCTCAAAGAAAGGCGGTTCTACCTGTTTTGCGCCGAAACGCAGGCTCCCCTCTGCATTGGGCACCTGCTTGGCAGGGACTATAAATGCTGCAAGCGGTTCAGGGCAGGGGTGCCGGGGGCTTCGCCCCCGGCGAAATAATGAAAAAATCTCCCCCTTCCCCGTCGGGGAAGGGGGGTGGGGGGATAGGGGGCAGAAACGAAGCTAACAGCAAGGTCGGCAGGCGACCGTCTCCCTGCACCCACCGCTGGGCATCGCTAACGCCCGCCGAGCCAGTGCCGCCCGGGTTTAGCCCCCCGCCGGGCTTCCGCCCCCGCAGGGTTAACCAATGCCGCCCCGGTTTCAGCACAGAGAGGGGGCGCAGGGGATCTCCCCCCACACCCCCTCTTAGCCGTCACTTCACCCCGAACAGCAGCTTGCCGTAGGTAGGGAAGGGCCAGAAGGACTCGTCGGTGACAGTCTCGGCTTCGTCACAGACCACGCGAAGCTCCGCCATGCGGGGAAGAAGATCATCCCGGATGAGACGGGCGGCGGCGGTCACATTTTCCGTGCCGCGCACGGTCAGGGCAGAGGACGCCAGCGCGGCAGTGCAGGCGTCAATCTCGTCGGTCGCCGCAGACAGACGGGAAATCAGCTCCCGCTCGTAGCGGCAGGCAAGCCCGGGAACGGCGGCAGTCTTGGCAAGCAGGGAATCCGACAGCGCACGGGCGTACCGCTCCACCGCAGGCAGAATCTCCTTGCGCGCCATGTCCACCATGGTCTCCGCCTCAATCAGCACGGTCTTGCAGTAGTTTTCCAGCGTAATCTCGTAGCGCGAACGGATCTCGGGAAGCGTGAATATCTTCAGAGAGGTCAGCATATCCACGTTCTTCTTTTCCAGAATGGTCGGCAAAGCGTCCGGCGTCGTGCGCAGATTCAGAAGACCGCGCACCTCGGTCGCCTCGCGGATCCAGTCCTCGTCGTAGCCGTTGCCGTTGAAGATGATGCGCTTGTGCGCCCGGATGACCTCGCGGATGAGGTCGTGCAGAGCGGTCTCGAAGTCAACGGCGCCCTCCAGACGGTCGGCGTACTGCCGCAGGGACTCCGCCACAGCCGCGTTGAGCATGATGTTGGTGCAGGCGATGCTGTTGGCGGAACCCAGCATACGGAACTCAAACTTGTTGCCGGTGAAGGCGAAGGGGGAGGTGCGGTTGCGGTCGGTGGAATCGCGCGTGAACTTGGGCAGGACGTGAACACCCAGCTTCATCACGGTCTTTTCGGTGCCGCTGTACGGTCTGTCGGCTTCGATGGCGTCCAGAACAGCCGTCAGCTCGTCGCCGAGGAACATGGAGACCACGGCAGGCGGCGCCTCGTTGGCACCCAGCCGGTGGTCGTTGCCCGCCGACGCGACCGACAGCCGGAGCAGATCCTGATAATCGTCCACCGCCTGTATGACGGCGCACAGGAACAGCAGGAACTGCGCGTTCTCGTAGGGCGTGTCGCCGGGAGTCAGCAGATTGACGCCGGTGTCGGTCGCCATGGACCAGTTGTTGTGCTTGCCGGAGCCGTTGACGCCGGCGAAGGGCTTCTCGTGCAGCAGGCAGACCAGCCCGTGCCGCAGGGCAACCTTCTGCATGATCTCCATGGTCAGCTGGTTGTGGTCGGTGGCGATGTTGGTGGTGGTGTAGATGGGCGCCAGCTCGTGCTGGGAGGGCGCGACCTCGTTGTGCTCGGTCTTGGCAAGCACGCCGAGCTTCCACAGCTCCTCGTTCAGCTCCGCCATGAAGGCAGCCACGCGCGGCTTGATGACGCCGAAATAGTGGTCGTCCAGCTCCTGCCCCTTGGGGGGCTTGGCGCCGAACAGCGTCCGTCCGCAGAAGATGAGATCCTTCCGGCGGTCGTACATTTCCTTGTCCACCAGGAAGTATTCCTGCTCCGGACCGACCGACGTGCGCACGCAGTGCACATCGGTGTTGCCGAACAGGCGCAGGACACGCATTGCCTGCCGGTTGAGCGCCTGCATGGAGCGCAGAAGCGGCGTTTTCTTGTCCAGCGCCTCCCCGCCGAAGGAGCAGAACGCCGTCGGGATGCACAGCGTCCTGTCCTTGATGAAGGCGTAGGAGGTCGGATCCCACGCGGTGTAGCCCCGCGCCTCAAAGGTGGCGCGCAGACCGCCGGAGGGGAAGGAGGAGGCGTCCGGCTCGCCCTTGATAAGCTCCTTGCCGGAGAACTCCATGATGACGCCGCCGTCCGGGGCGGGGGAGATGAAGCTGTCGTGCTTCTCGGCGGTGATGCCGGTCAGCGGCTGGAACCAGTGGGTGAAGTGGGTGGCGCCGTGGGCGATTGCCCAATCCTTCATCGCGCCGGCGACCGCGTCTGCCACCTCGCTGTCCAGCCGCTCGTCCTCGTCGATGGTTTTCTTGAGCGAGCGGTACACCTTCAGCGGCAGGGTTGCCTTCATGACGCGGTCGTCAAAGACCAGACAGCCGAAATACTCCGAAACAGAACTCATTTTCATATCCTCCTCACGTTTCTCAGCTCTTCGGTGCGTGCCGGACGTCCTGCCGGCGGCGGGAGCAATGCAAAAGTGAAAAAGCGAGACAGCACGCCCCCGGGTGGGAGACGCCATTGCCTCGCTTTTTGCTTTTACGGATATTTTGTTCCACATAGCACCGTCTGCGGAAAGCACGGATACCGGGGTGGCTCACCCCCGCTACGCCGCGCATTCCGCTCCGATGGGCGTATTATACACGATTCCGGCGGGTTTGTCAATAGCTTTTTTCGCCGGATTTCAAAAAAAATTTTGCCCGGAAATCCGGCACCCGCTGCCCCGCCGTGCGATGCATAAATACGGGGATTTCCTCAAAAAATACGCCGTTTCCCATGCATAAAAGAAACGCAATGTTAATAAAGTAACATACGATTTTGCAAAAAGGGAAGGGAGGGACGCGTATAAAACACCGTGCCGCGGCGGCGTTCCTGGCGCTCCTGCTGCTTGCCTGCCTGCCCGGATCATCGGCGGGCGCCGCCGTCCGGGGGACGGACAGTCCGGCGCCCCGCCTGCTGCTGTCTGCCGCGCCGGATTCGCCCGCCGACACCGCCGCCGCAACCGACCTGCTTTTGCGCCTGGAGAGCGCGCCGCGCCGCTTTGCGCTGCTTTTGCGGCTGGAGGTGCCGGACGGCTGGCGGCTGGACGTGTCCGCCGGGGAAATCCCGCTGGCGTCGCGGCGCCTTTCGGACTCGTCCCTCCTGCTGCTGCTTGACGGGCAGACCGCCTCTGCCAGCCCGGTGCTTGCCCGCCTGACCGTCACCCGTCCGCCGGGGGCATCCGGGTGCGTGCGCGTCCTGCCAAACCCGGACGACCCGTCCATATATTATTGGAAAGAAACCGAAAATATGTCTGCCGCCACGTCTGCCGCCATACCTGCCGCCGCCCGCCTTGCGGCGTGCGGCTTTCTGCTCCCGGAGGCAGGCGGCTCCGCGACCGCCACCCCGCCGGAGACAACCACCCCGCCGGAGATTTCCGCTCCGCCGGAGCCGCCGACCGGGGACGCGGAATACATCGGCTGTCAGGAAGCGACCGGGGCGTCGGGCGACCTGTGCGTCCGGTTCCTGTTCCGCGTGCCGGCGGGCGGGGAAGCCTGCGCCGCGGTCTGGATTGCCGGGTACGCGCCGGCGGGGGGCGCGCCGGGGGCGGGGCGTCTGGCGATTTCGCGGATGTCCTCGGTGCGCACCGGAGCGCGCGGGGTTTATGCGGCAGGGGCTGGCAGTTTCCTGCTGGCATATACGTATACCGGGCTGCCCTCCTCGGGGGAGCTTGTCTTTGCCCTGCGCGACGGCTCCGGCGTTTTGCGCTCCGCCGTGTACCGGGACGGAGCGTTTGCGGGGTATTGTGATTGATGGGGAAGGGTTTTGGGGGGCTTTCCCCCGGCGGCACCGGCTATCCCTGCCGCTGTGGAAAATTCAATGGCGGCTTTCCCCCGGCGGCACCGGCTATCCCTGCCGCTGTGGTGCCCGAGGGGGGGCTTGCCTTTTTGGCCGCCTGCCGCCCCTGCCTTTAGCTTCGTTTTTTCCCCCTATCCCCCCGCCCCCCTTCCCCGGCGGGGAAGGGGGAGACCAAAGTTATTTTTTGCAAGGGGCTCCGCCCCTTGCATCCCCGCGACTGAGCCCGGGCGGCACTTACAGAACCAGCCAAGCGGGTGCCCGGAGTGGGGCTTTGCCCCTTGCGAGACGGGGGTGGCGTTTCGATACCCGGCGGGAGCGTGGCAGTTGAGATGCGGCACTGGTAAACAGTGCCGGCAGCCAAGGAGAGGGGGGACCGGGGGAGATGGAACTATCCGTCGCAAGCGACGGCGGCGTTTGAGATGGTCCTCTCCCCCGGGGCAGGGATCAGCCCCCCCTCCCCCCCCAAAAAAAACCTCCCCCGTCCCCCCGGGAAGTGGGCATATTGTTCAAAGAGTGTACGGTAAATATGGTAAAAGCGCCGAAACTTGATGCGGTTATGGAAAATGGCAAAAATACCTGTTGACAAAAAACCGGATTTGGTATAAAATGAAATAGCGCAAGGCACTATGCCAAAAGGGCTGGTAGCCCCAAAATCTAAAAAGGAGACAGAACCATGAAAAAGACAATCCGTTTGCTGGCTCTTTTGCTGACACTGGTCATGATCGCGGGCCTCGTACCCGTGTTCGTCGTGTCGGCAGAGGATTCCGGCGAGAAGGGCATTACGCTTGAGAAGGATACCTTCAAGGCGGGAGAGGACATCATCGTCTCGGCTGTCGGTGAAGGCAAGGACTGGGTCGGTCTGTATACCGCAGACGAGCCGGTCGATGGCAGCGTCCAGTCCGTGTACTGGTACTACGTTGCCGAGCATTCCTCCATCAACATCAAGGAAGCAACAAAGAACACCGGGCGCGACGGGCTGTATGACATCCCCGCCGGCTCCTACAAGTTCGTGCTGTACGCCAACGACAGCTACGAGGTGCTGGCAACAAAGGAATTTACCGTTGTTTCCGCCACCGCTTTTGAGGACACTGCCAGCTTCGAGCTGGCTGGCGGTCAGGGCAACCCGTTCCCGCCTCACGGCGCCGGACAGAGTTTCGCTTTCCGCTATAACCTCGGTGCAGACCGCCGTCTGAAGGCGGTCAAGTCCCATGCGATGGCTACCTACTCGGCTCCCTGCCAGCAGGTTACCCACGCTGTCTATCAGTGGAAGGGCAGCTATGCCGCCTCCGTGGCTGGCACGCCTCTCTTCAGCGTCGTTGTGAAGGATCACCCGGACAACGGCCCCGTGAACGTTGAGATTCCCGATACCCTCAACCTGACGGGCGACCTGCTGTTCGTCACCACCTGTGACGCGGCGGATGCCGGTATCACCTACTGGCAGGGCGCCGAGGTCAAGACCGAGGGCGTTACCTTCTTTGATAACGGCAACGAGGGTCCTGCATTCTGCATCAGCATGGAGACCGCGAAGGCTCTGCCCGACGTGGATCTCTCCCCCAAGTACGTGCTCGACTTCAGCAAGTACTCCGCTGACGTGGCAACCGACTTCGGCTTCCAGAACGCTACCGCCCTGGAGTATGACGCCGTGACCAACAGCGGTTACATTACCTTCAAGGCGACCGGCGGCGACCCCTATGTCTGGATCATGGGCAAGAAGGATCTGTTTGATCTCTCTACCAAGTCGCTGGGCTACATGGTCGTCAAGTACCGCACCAACCACACCGGCGGCGTGATGGAGTTCTTCGTTCAGCGCGCCGACGGTGTCAACCCCGGCCAGGAAGGCTCCTACACCAACACGAACCTGGAGGGCGACGGCTACTGGCACACCGCCATTGCCGATGCGTCCAACGTCTGGGGCAATGTGGACACCAAGCTGACCATCTTCCGTGTGGACCCGCTGGCAAACAACGATCCCACCAACCGTGAGATCGACATCGCCTACATCGCGTTCTTCTCGAACCGCGAGGCTGCCGAGGCATTCGCCGCCGGCGAGAGCAAGACCATGGCGGTCAAGGGCGAGCTGAACTACGGGGATCCCGCAGTGCTGTGCATCGGCGGTAACTACTACACCTCCGAGAAGCTGCTGTACCTGACTGACGCCGGTGAGGGCAAGTTCACCGACGCCGCCGGCAACACCTATACCCTCAAGGGCGGTCGCGTCCTGAACGAGAAGGGTGTTGACACCGGTTACGTCGTTCCCGCCGTGCTGGATGACGGCCGCATCGTCGGCATCGGTCACCTCATCCCGCTGACCTACCAGGATCCGCTGGCTGGCGCTGTCGAGATCGACGGCAAGAAGTACGTCTACGAGCAGAAGGTCGCCGTGACCGATGGATTCGTTCCGGTCGATCCCGCCGACAACTCCGCTCCCTCCGAGCAGTATGCCGGCATGACCAACGCAGGTGCTTCGCCTGACAGCTTCTTCATCAATAATGCTATGGTGAAGGACGGTTCCGCGCACGCTTACATTGCGAATGATCTGGGCGGCGTCATCCGTGACACCGAGCACAAGTACGATTCTGTTTCCTTCCGCGGTTGGGCGTTCACCGATAACGCTGACTCCGCCATCACCGAGTACGGCTACGCGCTGAACACCGGTGCCATCGTCTGGAACGCCGCATGGATTCAGGCGCCCGAGGCCGGACTGGGTGATGCTGTAGGCGGTCATCCCAACGTTACCCGTTACAAGATCGACGTCGATATGACGGCTCTGGAGGATGGCTGGTACAATGTGTACCTGTTCGTCCGTGATGCCAGCGGTGCCGAGTACCGCCTGGGCGCATGGGGCGATTTCAAGATCGTCAAGGGCGGCGAGCTCAAGCTGGATCACTACGTCGGCGCTGACGGCAACAACTACCCGCTGGATTCCCTGATTCTGACCGAGGGCGAGCAGAAGTTCGTTCTGGTGGGCGCTCAGGACGTGACCAACGGTCTGACCACCGGCAAGCTGGACTACAACACCGTCGTGGATTCCTGGGAGCTGGATATGGGCACCAACACCGGCACCGTCAACAACAACAACGGCGATATGTTCGCCAATGAGGGCTCCCTCTTCGTCGGTGCCGGCTACAATGTTCCCGGCAAGCAGCTGTACCTCCTGTGGGGTGCAAACGGCTTTGTCAAGTTTGACTCCCTGCCGTTCGCGCAGTACAACACGGTTGAGATCATCGTCGGCTCCGACCCGAGCTGCGATGCATTCCAGGTCGGCTTCATCACCGACCCGGCACATCCGTTCGGCTCCACGCAGAACAAGGATAACCCGGATATGACCGCCAACCTTGTCTCCGCACTCTGCCCCGCCGGCTCCGAGGGTAAGCCCAACCTGTCCGGTCGTGGCGAAGGCCAGGGCTGGAACAGCGTCGAGAGACTGGTTCGCCTGGACATCTCCAAGATCGACTATGCAGGCCCCGTGGCGCTGGCTTGCGGCTCTGTCGCACCGCACACCATGGCGTTTGCCAAGGTCACCTTCATCAACTACGCAGAGGAGACCGTCAAGGGTAAGTACGTGTATGACACCGAGCTGTCCTACGTGGAAGCACCCGCGATCCCTGTCAACCCTGCTGAGGTTCAGCCCGTGTACGTCCTGGACGGCGAGGGTCTGAACGTCGGTTCCGATGCAATGCGCACCGAGCCCGCTACCTACGACTACGAGAAGGGATGCATCCGTTACACCGCTAACGGTAACGACCCCAACGCCGGTTCCACTCAGATTCCTGCCGGAACCACCGTTGCTCCGTTCATGGTCATCAAGTACCGCACGGAAGTCGGCTGCGTCGGTGAACTGTTCACCGGTGTGGGCGCCGGCGCGACCGGCGGTTCCAACGTCCCGTTCCCGGGTCCCTACAACAGCGACGGTCAGTGGCACTACATGATCGTTGACCTGCGTAAGTCCGGCGACTACGACGCGAACACCAACGTCATCAACCACTTCCGTAACGACTACGTACAGGGCGCGGGCGAGTGGCTTGAGGTCGAGTACTACGCGTTCTTCGACTCCTACGACAAGGCAGAGTACTACGCTGCCAACAATATGCACGTTCTGCCTCAGCCTGTGAAGGAGCACACCGCTACCTTCGTCGGCGAGGACGGCAAGGTCATTAAGGTTCTGACCTTCAAGGAAGGCGCGACCAAGCTGGTCGGCGTGCCGCTGCCTCCTGCAAAGGAAGGCTACACCGCCGCCTGGGAGGAGTACACGCTGGGTACCGAGGACATCACCATCAAGGTGAAGTACACCAAGAAGGATGTCCAGACCGAGACCGAGACCGAGACCGCGACCGAAACCGCAACTGCGACCGAGACCGCGACTGAGCCTGCATCTCAGCCCCCGATCCAGCCTGGATCGCAGACTTCGACCGAGTCCATGACGGAAGCTCCGACCGGAACCGGTACCGCGGCTGTCTCCACTGCTACCGTCGGCGGCAAGGGATGCAAGTCCGTTGTGGCTGTGTCCGGTGTGGTTGTCCTGCTGGCTGCTGCCGGCGCTGCCGTTGTTCTCAAGAAGAAGGAGAACTGACAAAACCAATACGGACTGTCGGAAAAGGACAGCCGAGCCAATGGCTGAAGCCGTGAGCCGGGCTGAAAGCCGGAAGCAGAGCGGATGACTGATGCCAAGAGCCAGGCAGAAAGTCGGAAGCGAAAGCTGAAAAACCACAGTCCTGAAACCCAAAACAGCCGCCGGGGCTTCCCGGTGGCTGCAGGAAAGACCTAAGGGGGCTGCTGCATGATGCAGCAGCCCCCTTGTCACCGAAAGGGGGGATCCCATGCGGGCAGGAAACCGGAGAAAAGCGGCAGTGACGGCGGCAGTGTGCCTGCTGCTGCCGGCGGCTGTGTCCGTGTGGGCGGTTCGGGCATCAGCCGACGCGGCGCAAAGGGGAGCCTTTGAGCCGGTTGCGTATGTGTACCCGATACAATCCGCGCCGCCGGAGCAATCCGCGCCGCCGGAATCCGAGCCTCCGAAGCAGTCCGAGCTACCGGAATCCGAACCTCCGAAGCAGTCCGAGCCGCCGGAGCTGACACTCCCGCCCGACGTGACGCTGAACTGGGACATCGTGGGCGGATGGATCAGCGACCACTGGAACGATGCGCCCCGGGATGAGGAACCCCGCACACACCAGCCGATGTTCGTCCGGGAGCAGGACGATACGGGATGCGTTTCCGCCCTGCTGTCCGGCCTGCCGTCCGGCGCGGCGGCAGCCCTGCTGGCGGGGATGTGCGGTCTTTTGTTGCGGCGCCGGCGGGAATATGACCATGCGGGAAAGGAAAACCATGATTCGAGTTAGAGCCGCTTGTTTGAAAAACAGCCGATGCGCCGTGCGGGCAGGTCGGCTGACAGCCTGCCTGCTGGCGCTCTGCCTGCTCGGCGGGCTATGCCTGCCGGTGCGGGCGGCAGCCGCCGGACGGCTGCCCTACTGCTTCCGTTTTGAGAATCTGAACGGGGACAGTGCCGGTCAGCGGGACACCCTGCTGATCGGGAAGAACCGGAGCCTTGCCGCCGGGGAAACCCTGCAGTTTTCCGGCTGGCTTGCCGTGGAGGGGGGCGTCCGGGGGTACGAGTACGCCTTTGTCCCGACCGGGGACGATGCCGCGGTCGGTTCGCCGGAGTGGCTCACCCCGCCCGTGTCGGGCAAAGCCGCCCGCAACGACCTGAAAGCGGCGGGCGTGCCGTACAGCTCAGGTCACGCGACGGCGGGCTTTTCGCTGGAGCTGACCGCGCCGACCGGCAGGGACGGCTACTATGACTTTTACCTGCGCGGCATCGCCGCCGACGGCACCCGCTGTGACCTGCTGGTTATGCTGGATACGGCGGTCGGACTGCCCGATCAGGATGACGGCGACACCCGCCGGATCAATCTTGCGCGGCTCGCGCGGGACGCGGGAAAGCTGCCGGGCGTCGGATTTACCCCGGGCGGCGCTGTCACCCTGACCGCCGGGGGCGTTCTCCCGCTGGGCGAGCTCAATCTGGCGGCGTTTGAAAAGGTCAGCCTGACCTACACGGTGCCCGCCGCCTTCACGGAAGAGCAGGGAACCCGCGCCGCCGCGCTGGGGCTCAAGCTGTCGCCGGACGGCACGCCGCCCGCGCCGTATGAGCGGGACGGGCTGTATGACATGAGCGGCAGTCAGGCGCTGGGCAGACTGCGGGGGGGCGGGAGCGCCCGGACGCTGGAGCTTGACCTGACCGACGCCAACGGAATGGGGCAGCTGTACCTGTCCGCCTACCTGTTCGGGACAGACAGCGTGACCGTGACTGAGGTGAAGTTCACCTACCGTGGGAAAAGCGCGACGCGCACCGCCGCGCGGATTTTCTGCTCCGGCGACCTTACCCCGTACTTCTCCGGCGCGAACGCCGTGGAGACCGAGACGGTTCATGACTCCGCGCTGGGGGATGTCCTGCGCATCCGCGCCGCGACCGACACGAACGATCCCTACGTGTACTTCAATGCGGAATCCCTGCTGGCGACGCACGGCATCCGCGTCAACGCCGACGAGTACCGCTACATGGTGGTGCTGGTGCGCGCGCGCGCCGGGAACCGGAACGGGCACATGACCTTCTACCTCTGCGCCGGGGAGATCGGCGGACCAACCGAGGACTGCACGGTCACGAGCAGGCTGGAGACAGACGGCAAGTGGCACTACTGCCTGCTCGACCTGTCGGATAAGCAGACGTGGGCGGGGACGGTGCACGGCTGGCGGTTCGACATGATAAACGCGCCCGCCGCCGCCGGCGACTACGTGGACTACGCCTCGGTGCAGTTCTTCCGCACCAAGCGGGCGGCGGAGCAGGTCGCCCGCGGGAACCCGCTCCGTCCGGACACGGTCTACCACAGCGGGGACGCGCCTGTCATGCGGGACGACCGCGAGGAGCTCGGCGGTGAGCAGAGCGCCTTCACGCCGGATCCTGCCGACCTCTACGCGCCGTCCGGCACCGAGACCGGGACGGAAACCGCAACGGAGCCGCTACCCGGAACGGGCAGCGCGTCCGACACCGGAACGCCGCCGGATCCGGCAACGGGCACATCCGATCCGACCGACGCAACGGGTACGGCGTCCGCGACCGGCACCGCCGGCACCGGGCAGGGCTGCCGCTCTGCCGCCGGCGCCTGCATCGCCCTGATCCTGCCCGTATGCGCGGCACTGCCTGCCTTCCGGCGGCGCAGAACCCGCTGAAACTGAAACAGTCACGGGCTTGCCCGGGGGAACCGCCGTCCCGCGCCGTTCTGCAGTGCGCGCGGCGGGGTTCCATGTAACAAGTTACACGTAACAAGTTACACGCAACAAGTTCCATGTAACAAGTTCCACGCAACCAGAAGAAAGGAAACAGCCATGAAACGCATTCTTTCACTCACCCTTGCGGTGCTGCTCTGCTGTCTTGCCGTCGCGGTACTGCCCGGGGCGACCGTCGCGGCAGAGCCGGGCGCCGTCGTTCCCGGCACGCTGACCGATGAGGTCGGTCGGGAAACGCAGGAGCTGACGCTTGCCGACGGCACCGCCACCGGCGTCAGATGGACGCAGATCACGCTGGACGGCTACTACGGCTCCAAGATCGTCAACGTCGCGGAGTTCAGCCTGTCCAACACCCACCTGTCGCTGGAGGTCATCAACAGCGGCAAGTACCTTGTCTCGACGGACAAAACCTCCGAGGCGGCGGCTGCCTACAACAGGACGCACGAGGGGCAGACCGTGCTGGCAGCCATCAACGGCGACCTGTGGATGACCAAGGTTCACAGCAGTGCCGCCATCACGACCAAGACACTGCAGACCACGCGCGGCGTGCTGATTGTGGACGGCGAGATCTGGGCATCCCAGCAGCTGGACGCCGAGAACCGGGACGCGACCAACGCCGAGAAGAATACGCCCGCCGGGGATAAGGCGGCGTTCGGCGTGACGTCCGCCAACCAGCCGCTGGTCGGCTCCCCCGACATCCGCATAGCCATCCGGGTAAACGGAAAGACTCTGCAGGCGGACGGGATCAATCGTCTGCCGGCGCGCGATTCGCTCATCGTGTACAATGCGCGCCTGAACGATTCCAACTACGCGCTCAACGACGCCTATGAGGTGGAGCTGGAGATGGAGGACGACGCCTTCCGCGCCGGCGGCACGCTGACCGGAAAGGTCAAGGCAATCTATCCCAAGAATTCCGCCACCCGTCCGGCGCTGTCCGCCCGGACAGTCGTGCTGACGGCGCGGGGCAATAAAGTGTCCCAGCTGGAGAGCAATTTCCGCGTCGGCGACACCGTGACCTTTGAGACGTCCCTGACCGACCGCTGGGGCAACACCGAGCTGTGGCAGACCGTGCAGGAGGCGATCGGCGGGCATATGCAGGTGCTGGTTGACGGCAAGCAGGGCGTGGCGAACGGCAGTACCGCCGAGTACCCCACCACGCTGATCGGCTACCGGGATGACGGCTCCGTCATGCTCTGCACCGTGACCTCCACGGCGGAGAAGAAGTACGCGGGACTGAAGTTCGCGCACGCCTACAAGTTCTGCCGGGAGCTGGGCTATAACAGCGTGTTCTACCTGGACGGCGGCGGATCCTCCACCTTCGTGTCGCTGGAGGAAGGCAGCTATACCGTGCGCAATAACTGCTCCGACGGTGCCCCCCGCCGGGTAATCAACTCGGTGGGCGTTGTCTGGAACGACACGCCGGTCTGCGCGAAGCAGGGGAGCCTGTCCTATATCGACATCCCGGTGGATCTGTCGTCGATTCCCCCGACGCACATGGACGGCGCACTGCTTGCCGATGTGGTCGGCTCGCCCAACGCGGTCACGCTGCGCTATGACGAAACCGAGCGCGCCCTTGCCGTGACCACGTCCTCCGCGACAAACGATCCCTACGCCTTGCTGAGCTTTTCCGCCCTTGCGCCCATCCGGGCGGAGGACGCGCCGTACATGGTGTTCAAGGTCAAGTCCGACTATGATAAAGCCACGACCTTCAAGCTGTACTATGCGGCAGGCAGTGTCGGCGGCGCGACCGAGCAGTGCACGCGCGTGTTCCAGATCAAGCCGGGCGACGAGTGGCAGTACATCGTGGTGGATATGTCCAAGGCGAACAAGTGGAGCGGGACGGTCAACAATATCCGGCTGGATGTCATCGACGGCATGACGGTTCCCGCGAACGTGACGGTGTACATCGGAGCCATCGTGCTGTGCCCGAGCGTTGAGGAAGCGGATGCAGTCGAGGCAGGCTGGCTGCCGGAGGGCTGCATCACGGATTACCTGGCTTATAAGGAGTCCCTGCGCCCGAAGGAGACCGAGACCGAGACGGAACCCGCAACCGAGCCGGAGACAACCGCCACCGAGAGCGAAACGGTGGTGACCGATACGGCTACGGAGCCGGAGACGGCAACCAAGCCGGCGACCGAACCCGCATCCGAACCCGGGACATCTGCGTCCGTCCCCGTGACGGACAGTGCGACCGTTCCGGCAACGACAGCAACGGCGGAAGGCGGCGGCTGTGCATCGGTGTTGACGGGCAGCATGGCGGGCATCTCCCTGCTGGGACTGCTGACAGCCGTGTCGGTCTGCGCGGTGCGGCGGCGCCGGGAGTAAGGGCGCTGCGGATTGCTCCCTGCGGCAGAACCGACAAAATGGATCGGACCGAACACAGGTTCTCCCCCTCCGGGCGTTTGCCCGGAGGGGATTTTCGTGTGCGGCGACAGTTCTGCCAGCAGGACGGCGCAGAGCAGCAGCGGGAGCGCGCGGCGCCACCCGGACACGTGTGCGCATCGGCGCATGGCGGCGTAAGCGGTGCGCAGAGCCGCTTTGCCGGCGCGGATTGCCTTGCGGGGCAGCCGTGCCGCCCTGCGGATCGCCGCGCGCGTTGCCCTGCGGATCGCCGCGCGCCTTGCCGCGCGGATTTCCGCGTGGAATCTGTCCATGTGTCGCCCCCCTTCCTTGCGGCAGTGTATGCGCCGCGGCGCTTTTTCATGCGGGCGGGGGGATTGCCCTGCGGGGGCGTGCCCCTTGCATCCCCGGGGCTGAACCCGGGCGGCACTTACAGCCCCAACAAAAAAGGTACCCGGCGGGGGGCTTGCCTTGTTTGCCGCCTGCCAACCCTGCCTTTCCGGAAGCCGCAGGGGGGGGCTTGGCGGTTTTGGTCGCCTGCCTGCCCTGCCTTTAGCTTTATTTTTTGCCCCCATCCCCCCGCCCCCCTTCCCCTCCGGGGAAGGGGGAGACTCAAAGTTTATTTCGCCGGGGGCTTCGCCCCCGGCACCCCTGCACTAAATCGTTTGCGGCACTGGCTATCCCTGCCACTGTAGTACCCTGTGGGGGGCTTGCCCCGGCGGCACTTGCTATCCCTGCCCCGGGGGAGAGGACCATCTCAAACGCCGAAGTTCCTCTCCCCCGGTCCCCCCTCTCCTTGGCTGCCGGCACTTCTCGCA
>QWCN01006023.1_pt1 | contig 17397 bp, 16 predicted proteins | sample 1972711 | NCBI WGS metagenome assembly QWCN01 (sample SAMN09866707, study PRJNA288562) | Human gut metagenome isolate term1_stool, whole genome shotgun sequencing... | isolation source: gut | host: Homo sapiens | place: USA: California
ATCTTGTCAACTACTATTTTACCTTTTTTAGACATTTTTCATTGACTCGCTTTACACGCGCTCTGCCCTCCCGGACAGCTTTGTTAGACTACCATACACTGTGCCTTTTGTCAACGGTCAATTCCACATTTTGTCCACTTTGAATGGAAGGCTTCACGTCATCAGCACAGCTTATGTATTATTCCCATCTCCCGCCTCTTTGATACTTATAGGAACGTCTCGTTCTTTGCCGGACGGGCGTAGATCTCCTCCAGTTCGCTCTTGTGGTATAGATACCCGGGATCATCGAAATACTTAGCACCGCTGGGACAGCCCTTGACACAGGCACCGCACTTGATGCACACACCATTGATCCGGGACACGTCCGCCGGGTCGATACTTCCCATGGGACACCGGGCAGCACATAGACCGCAGCCGCCGCATTTTGTCATATCCGTCTTGGGCTTGACCTTCAGGATATTGATGGGTTCTCCATGACGGTCACGGGGGGTGTAGTAGGGCCGTATGGGATCGCAGCCGCCCACAGTGACAGGCGCAGTATCTCCCGCTACCAGCTTGGCGGCCACATGCTCGGCAAAGGCATCCATCTCCCCCACATCCGCCCCACCGGGCCGACCCGCGCCTAAGGTGCGGGAAAAACTGTGTTCCCCCACGAAGGCCCCTCCGGCCACGCAGGAAAAGCCGTCAGCCGTCAGCAGCTGCGACAGCTCCATCAGTGCGTCATCGTAATTGCGGTTGCCGAACAGCACCACAGGCACCGCCAAAGCACCCTCGCTGTGCACCATATCCCGCAGGTACGGCATCAGCAGATTTGGAACGCGCCCAGCGTAGGTGGGACAACCCACTACGGCCACATCACCGGACGGAATGGTCAGCTCCTGTCGGCGTGCGGCAGGCAGCGTGTAGTCATACACTTCGCAGTCTGTGCCCAACGCTTCTGCCAGACGGCGAGCGATGCGGTCGACTGTTTTCTTCGTGGTACCGGTCCCGCTGAAGTACACCGCCCATACTTTTTTAACAGTCATGCCATTTTCCTTTCACTGCACGGGCAGCCGGCGGCTGCCTATTGTGCTTACAGTTGAAAATCCTCTTCCCGCAGCTTATCTGTATCCAGCTTCATCGGCCGGGGCGGCACCCGCTTCAATGGGTCGTACTTAAACGCGCCACAGTGGTCCTCCGGCATCACAACACCCCGCTTGACGCAGGCTACCTTGTCCTCGCCAATGCGGCTTCCTTTGGCACAGTATGCGCACCGGGGGTCCATATCCTTGCGAAACAGCATAGACTCACCTCACAATGTGTACAGCTGCACCGCGCCGTCGCGTACGGTGGCGCTGATCTGCGTAATGGGATGTTCGAACGCATCGATGATCCGGGCGGCCATGGGGTCCTCCAGCTCCTTTTGGATCAGGCGCCGCAGGTTTCGGGCGCCGTAGGTCAAAGAGTAGGATTTCTCTACCAAATAGTCCACCAGTGCCTCGTCATAGCGGAGGGTATAGCCCTTGTCGCCCAGCGAGGCTTTCAACTCATCCAGCATGATACGGGCGATCCCGGCAAAGTTCTCTTTTGTCAGGTGGTTGAAGCACACGATCTCATCCACGCGGTTCAGGAACTCCGGCCGCAGGAAGTCCTGCAGTGCCTTCATGATTCGCTCCCTGCCCTGGTCGTCAGCGCTGCCGCCGAAGCCCACTGCACCGGCGGATTTAGTGTCGGACCCTGCATTTGAGGTCATCACGATGACGGTGTTCTCAAAATTCACCTTCCGTCCGTGGGCATCTGTGATCTGTCCGTCGTCCAAAATCTGCAGCAACACATTCAGCACATCCGGGTGCGCTTTTTCGATCTCATCGAACAGCACAACGGAGTAGGGCTTGCGGCGTATCTTCTCCGTCAACTGCCCCGCCTCGTCGTAGCCTACATAGCCCGGAGGACTGCCCACAATACGGGAGACAGAGTGCTTCTCCATAAACTCGGACATATCCAGGCGGATCAGGCTCTCCGGCGCATTGAACAAATCGTCAGCCAGCTGCTTCACCAGTTCCGTCTTGCCCACACCGGTAGGACCCACGAAGATGAAGCTCACCGGCTTGTGCTTGGGGGAAATGCCCACGCGGTTGCGGCGGATCGCGGCGGACACGGCGGCGATCGCCTCGTCCTGACCCACCACATGGGCGCGCAGCCGCTGGTCAAGCTCCGCCAAACGCTTGAACTCCTCCTCTTTGATCTTGCTGGCGGGGATCTTTGTCCACATCTCGATGACCCGGGCAATGTTCTCCATGGTCAGTTCTGGCATCCCCTTGGCCCTGATGGCATTCAGCTCATCCGTCACCCGCAGTTCCTGGCTGCGAAGCTCCGCGATGCGCTCGTACCGCTGGTCCAGTTCCTGCTCCGTGAACTGCTGACCATCCGCCGGCTGGGCGGACATCAGGTTCTCGCGCTCAAAGATCAAATTGGACAGCTCCTGTTCCAGCTCCATCCGGCGGTTGATCTCCGGATCGTGGAGGTTCCGGTCGGAGCAGGCCTCATCGATCAGGTCGATGGCCTTATCCGGCAGATAGCGGTCCGTGATATAGCGCTCGGACAGCAGCACCGCCTGGCGCAGCACCCCCTGCGGGATGGACACACCGTGGAACTGCTCATAGTAGTGGGCAATGCCCTGCAGTATCTTCAGCGTATCCTCTACATTGGGTTCGCTGACGGTAACGGGCTGGAAGCGGCGCTCCAGCGCCGTGTCCTTTTCGATGTGCTTACGGTACTCGTTGAACGTGGTGGCACCGATAACCTGTATCTCGCCCCGGCTAAGGGCAGGCTTAAGGATATTGGCGGCGTTCATACTGCCCTCGGCATCGCCGGCACCCACGATGTTGTGGACCTCGTCGATGACCAGGATCACGTTGCCGGCCTTGCGTATCTCCTCGATCAGGCCCTTCATCCGGCTCTCGAACTGACCGCGGAACTGCGTGCCTGCCACCAGCGCCGTCAGATCCAGCAGATAGACCTCCTTCTGCCGCAATTTGAACGGCACCTCGCCCTTGACGATCCGCTGGGCCAGGCCCTCGGCGATGGCGGTCTTGCCCACGCCCGGTTCGCCAATCAGGCAGGGGTTGTTCTTCTGGCGGCGGTTCAGGATCTGCACCACGCGCTCGATCTCCTGCTCCCGGCCAATAACGGCGTCCAACTTGCCCTCCCGGGCACGCTGGCTCAGATTGATGCAGTAGTTATCCAGGAATTTGCGCTTCTTCTCCGTCTTGCGGCCGGTCCCTTGCTGTCCGGCGCCGCCGTTCTGGGACGGCTGCTGCTCGGCCGGCGGATTGCTGCCGTTGTTGAACAGGCGGTTCAGAAACGGGAACGTAGCGGTCTTGCCGCTTTCCTCATCATCTTCCTCGCCCTCGTCCACCGGCGCATCCAGCTCCTCCGCACCGCCGAAGGCCTGCATCATCTCACTGTTGATGTTCTCCAGGTCCTCCGGCGTGATACCCATACGCTTCATCATGTCCTCCACCTGGGGCAGACCCAGCTGGGCGGCACACTTAAGGCACAGGCCCTCGTTGACCATCTCATTCTTCTCATTCATCCGGGAGATGAACACAACGGCCACATTCTTCTTACATTTGGAACAAAGAGTCGGTTGCATGGTTTTCCTCCGTTATCTCTTATCAAAAAAGCATATCCATTATAGCCGCTTTCACAGCTTAGCGATCAGATCGATGGGGCTGTTCTGGGCGAAAAATTTGAGCAGCACCGTTTTGTTCACCAGCTCCGGCGTCACCAGCAGCTGCAGCTTCTGCAGCACCCACACCGCCAGGAACAGCAGCAGCGCGCATTTCACCAAGCCCAGCACACCGCCCAGCAGGGCGTTGACGCCATGTACCACCGGCAGTTTTGTGAACAGATGCAGCGGTGTCAGTACCAGCCGCAGCAAAAGCAGCAGCAGCAAAAACGACACCACATACACCACCGCGTAGGCCGCAGGCTTCAGCGCGGTGGACACCACAGCGCTCAGCAGCGTCTCGCCCGCCTGCTGGGCCTTCTCCACAGCGTTGTCCACCAGCTCTGACAGTGTATCGCCCTCAAAGCCGAAGGCCGCCAGCATCTCGCCGGCGTCGTCGGTGTTGCCCTGGGCCGTCAGCCGCTGCTCCAGCTTCTCCGAAAGGATCGGTTCCAGCCATCTGGCCGCCGGCTCCGCCAGCTTTCCGGCGATCCAGCTGGCCAGCAGCAGTGCCGCCACCACTACGATGATACGCGTCAGCGCCTGCACGAGCCCCTGCCGCCAACCCAGTACCAAGCCGATCAGCAGCAGCGCCAGTAAAATCAGATCCACAAATATTCCAACATTTCCACTCATTGGTGATCACCTCACATAGGGCCTCGCCCCGTCACACCTTACGGCAGATACAGGCTTGCGGCGGTGCTCCCCGCCAGCACAGCCGAGCCGTCGCTCCGCATCAGCACCTCCCGTGCCTGGCTAACTTCCTCCAGCTCCGCCACGGGAAGCAGCTGCTTATCATAGATCGTCAGATGGTCGCTGCACAGCACGGCCACGTATCGTCCCGCGGCGGACAGGCTGCTGACCTCGGCGTCCAGCTCCAGCGATGCCAACTCCTGACCCTCGCTGTTCACCGTCACCACACGGTGCTGCGTGCCGGTACGGTACCGGCCCAGCAACAGGGCAGCAAAGCCGTCGCCGCTGATGCTGACCCGCCGCAGATAGTCTCCGCCGTAATCATAGGCGGCAGTCATCACGCCGCTGCCGTCAATGAAGCACAACTGCTCCTCCGTCACGGCGCAGAATCCGGTTCCCGCAGCCATCAGATCATAGACCACGCTGCCCCGCAGGGTGCAGCGTCCAGCCTCCTGATCACTGTTCACCCGGTAGAAGATCACATAGCTGGCAAACGTGCCGTTTTCCTGCCCCATAGTCACCGCCGCCAAGGTACGGCTGTCGGCGGACAGCGCCGCCGTCATCACAAAGCGGTCCGCCGACTTGAAGGCGAACACCGCTTCTCCGTTGCCGTCATAGACCCGTACCGCGGCCTTGCAGCCGCTTTCACTGCACACCACAGTCAGCCAGCCCTTGGTATTCAACGATGCACTGAGCACCTCTCCGGCGCAGTCCAGTGTGTACACCAAACCCTTATCTGACAGGACGTATACCACCGTTCCGCCCACGTCATAGGCTGCGGCACGTCCGCCGCCGACGGACAACGCCGGTGACTGGAACTTCACCGCCTCGTCATACAGCATCTTGTTCTGCTCATCCAGCACCGTCAGTTGGTGCATGGACACAGACACAAGGCTGCCCTCCAGCGAGGCAAAATGACCCGACTGGTCGCTGCTGTAACGATACAGCTGGGCGCAGCCGGTCTCATCCTTCACCGCCTTGGCGTAAATGACCTTGCGGCGCAGACCATCAAAACCGCTGCGGTCCAGCAGCACCGCTGCCGTCACCGCCGCTACCGCCAATACCGCCACGATCAGCAGTACCAGCAGCGGCTTCCGGCTGCGCTTGGCCACACGCCGGGGATGCTCCTCCTGGACGTCGCCCAGGGTAAACTCTTTCCAGTTGTTGGTGTTGTTATCCATTCAACCGTTCATCCTCATACCATACTCGCGTGAGATACAGCCCTCCCGGCGGCGCCGTGGGCCCCGCCAGCGTCCGGTTGCCCGAATTCAGTATCTCCGGGATGTCCTCCGGCATCAGCTTCCCCTCCGCCGCGTACAGCACCGTGCCGGTAATGGCACGTACCATATTATACAAGAAACCGTCCGCGCATACCTTCAGCTCCAGCAGTTCCCCATTCCGCGTCACACGGCAGTAGTGGATAGTCCGCACGGTGCTCCGCACGTTGGTCCCCACACTCCGCACAGCGGCGAAATCGTGGGTCCCCTCGAACATCCGGGCCGCCCGGTCCATCAAGTCCTCATCCAATTTCTTGGGATAGAAATACGCCCGGTGAACGTAAAAGGGGTTTTTGATCCGGGAGTTGTAGATACGGTAGGTATACTCCTTTTGGATGCACGACCCGATGGCGTTAAAGTCATCGGCCACCTCATAGGCCGCCTTTACCACAATATCCTCCGGGATATGGGTATTCACCGCAAAGGGCAGGCGATCCACCGGTATCCGCGACTCTGTACGGAAATTGGCCACATAGTGCTCCGCGTGGACGCCGGCATCTGTGCGTCCGCAGCCGATGACCTTCACCGGATGGCCGCACACCATAGACAAGCCCTTTTCCAGCGTCTGCGCCACAGAGGTCTCCGTCTTCTGCACCTGCCAGCCGTGATAGGCGGTGCCGTTGTACATCAATACCAGCGCGATATTCCGCATAGGCCCCGCCTCCTCTCACTCAAAAGCCAAGCTTTTTCAAAACGATAATGCCTGCCGTCAGCGCCAGGAACGCCACCAGCACAAGCCAGTCCGCCGCCTTATACCGCAGCACCCGCAGGGCTGTACGCCCCTCACCACCGTGGTAACAGCGGCACTCCATAGCCGTAGCCAGTTCATCGGCACGGCGGAACGCACTGATGAACAGCGGCACCAAAATGGGAACCAACGCTTTGGCACGCCGGAAGATATTGCCTGTCTCAAAGTCCGCGCCGCGGGCCTTCTGTGCCGACATGATCTTGTCTGTCTCCTCGATCAGCGTGGGAATGAAGCGCAGCGCGATAGACATCATCATAGCCAGCTCGTGGATCGGCAGGCGCAGCTTTTTCAGCGGCCCCAGCAGGCTCTCCATGCCGTCCGTCAGGGCGATGGGACTGGTGGTGTACGTCATCAAAAATGTGCCCATGATGAGCATCACGATCCGCAGCACCATCTGCACGGCGGCTACAACACCCTCCCAGGTGATACTCCGCAGCAGCCAAACATCCGCCACCGGCGTACCGGCGGTGAAAAACATATTCATAACGGCCGTGAAGGCCACCACAAAATAGACGGGCTTCAAGCCCTTTGTCAGCGACTTGAACGGCACCCTCGACACCAGCACCGACACCGTCAGCACCGCGATCATGATCCCGTAGGTCAGCACGCTTTTGGCGCTGAACAGCGCCACAATGTAGAGAATGACGCACAAGAGCTTTGTCCGGGGATCCAACCGGTGTACCGGCGTGTCCGCCGGGAAAAACTGTCCCAGCGTGATATCCTTCAGCATGCCCCGGCACCCCCTCTCAGCGCCAGCAGCCGCTGCTCCAGCGCCTCCACGGTATACACCGCCGTGTCAATATCCAACCCCCGCGCCTTCAGCGCGGCGGCCACCTTCGTCACCTGAGGCACGTCCAGCCCCACCTGCTCCAGTTCATGCGCCCGGGCAAACACCTGCTTCGGCGTGCCCTCCATATATACCTTTCCGTCGGACAGCACAACGATGCGGTCCACATTTCTGGCGATCTCCTCCATGCTGTGGCTCACCAGCACCACCGCCGCGCCCTTGGCGCGGTGATAGGCCTGTATCTGTGCCAGTATGGCGTCCCGCCCCTGGGGATCCAGCCCCGCCGTAGGCTCGTCCAACACCAGCACCTTCGGTTCCATGGCGATGACGCCCGCGATAGCCACACGGCGCTTCTGTCCACCGGAGAGCTCAAAGGGCGACTTGTCCAGCAGCGTCTCGTGCAGTCCCACAAAGGCCGCCGCGTCCCGCACCCGCCGGTCGATCTCCTCCGCGTCCAGTCCCATGTTCTTCGGTCCAAAGGCGATGTCCTTATACACCGTCTCCTCGAACAGCTGGTATTCCGGGTACTGGAACACCAACCCCACCTTGAAGCGTACGTCCCGTATTTTCTTCGGATCCGCCCAGATGTCCTTCCCCTCCAGGAGAATACGCCCGGACGTGGGCTGCAAAAGCCCGTTCAGATGCTGTATCAGCGTGGATTTACCGGACCCGGTGTGTCCGATCACGCCCAAGAACTCCCCTGCGCCCACAGTCATGCTCAGCCCCTCTACGGCGCTGCGCTGGAACGGTGTCCCCGCCGAATAGGTGTGGGTCAGGTCCTCTATCTGCAAAATCGGTTCCAATGTTACTTCCCTTCCGCCTCGCCGAAAGCGCGGCAAATGGTATCGGCGCACTCGTCTACCGTCAGGCTTTCCAGCGGCACATCTACTCCGTCCCGCCGCAGCCGATACAGCAATTCCACCGTATCCGGCGCCGCCAGGCCCAGCTCATGCAGGCGCTCCACCTGTGAGAACACCTGCCGCGGCATACCGTCCATCGCTACCTCGCCGTCGTTCATCACGATCACTCGGTCTGCACGCTCCGCCTCGACCATGTGATGGGTGATAAGCACCACGGTAATACCCTGTTCCCGGTTCAGCCGCAGCACGGTGTCGATGACCTCGCGCCGTCCCGCCGGGTCCAGCATAGCCGTGGCCTCGTCCAGCACGATGCACTCCGGCTCCATGGCCAGAATACCCGCGATGGCGATGCGCTGCTTCTGCCCGCCGGAGAGCAGGTGCGGTGCGTGGCTGGCGAATTGCTCCATGCCCACCGCCGCCAGCGCGTCGTCCACCCGCCGGCGTATCTCCGCCGTGGGCACGCCCAGATTCTCCGGCCCGAAGGCCACATCCTCCTCCACCACGTTGGCCACGATCTGGTTGTCCGGGTTCTGGAACACCATACCCGTCCGCCGCCGGATCTCCAGCAGCAGCTTCTCGTCCCGCGTGTCCATTCCGTCCACATACACGGCACCGCCGCACGGCAGCAGCACCGCGTTCAGGTGCTTGGCAAAGGTGGACTTGCCGGAGCCGTTGTGGCCCAGCACCACCGTAAAGCTGCCCTTTTCGATCTGTACCGATACATCCCGCAGGGCTGGAGGATTTGTCTCCCCCTCCGGCGCAGGGTACGTATAGGTCAGGTCCCTTGTCTCTATCATCACTGCCATACGCAATTACTTCCGTTCTCGTTTACTCGGAAAACCATCTTCCCGTGGCGCCGCAGGGCAGCGCCATGCCGCTGGCGGTACAGGGCAGCCCCAGTTCGTCCCATGTGACCGTCCCGCCGAATTTCCGCCCTACCAGCATCTGCAATATGTACCCCAGCACCGACGGCGCCAACCCCGTGGTATAGCTGTTCAATACCACGAACAGCGGCTTATCCGACAGCACCCGGCTGCACAGCTCCACAAAGGGGTACAGATTGTCTTCTAACTTCCACACCTCGCCGCCGGGCCCACGCCCGTAGGAGGGCGGATCCATGATAATGGCGTCATAGGTCTTACCCCGGCGTATCTCACGCTCCACGAACTTGGCGCAGTCGTCCACGATCCAGCGGATGGGCGCTTCGCCCAGGCCGGATAGACGGGCGTTCTCCTTACCCCAGGCCACCATACCCTTGGCCGCGTCCACATGGCACACAGAAGCCCCGGCCCTCGCACAGGCTACCGTAGCCCCGCCGGTATAGGCAAACAGGTTCAGCACCCGGATAGGCCTTCCGGCATGCCGTATCTTGTCCATGGCGAAATCCCAATTTACCGCCTGCTCCGGGAACAATCCCGTATGCTTGAAGTTCATGGGCTTCACCTGAAATGTCAGGTCTTTGTAATGCACCTGCCAGCTTTCCGGCAGCTTGCCTTTATCCCAATGACCGCCGCCGGTAGAAGACCGGGAATAGCGTCCTGTTGCGCCGCGCCACAGCCGCGTGGTCTTATCCGTCTCCCAGATCGCCTGGGGATCGGGGCGCACCAATACCTGCCGGTCCCAGCGCTCCAGCTTTTCGCCGCCGCCGCAGTCCAGCAGCTCATAATCCTTCCAATCCTTCGCGATCCACATACAGACGGACCCTCCCCATAATAAATCAGTTTATTATACAATAGAAGTCCCCCATCGTCAACGCCGCAACTGTAAACATTTTTCGCCAAACATTTTTTGCCGCGCTGCCCGTTGTGGTCGCGGGCAAAATATGGTATACTGCATATACCATACGCAAGGAGGTCTATATGGAAAAGAACACACCCAAACAGCTGGCCCCCGTCAACGGCACACCCTTCGATTACCTCCGCTGGCGCGGCGACCTGACCTTTGCCCGTGACGGCTTCAACGAGGTGGACAACCTGGTGCTGTGCATCCTCTCCTATATCAACTTCCGCCGCATCGACGCGGTCCATACCAAGGACCCCGCCGCGGCGCCCACCCTGGCCCAGGTCGCACCCCTGCTCACCGACGAGGATGACCAGCTGGGCCTCTCCGAGCTCAGCTATCTCCCCCTGCTGCGTCTGGCGGCACAGACCGAACGCTTCCGGGACCTGCGCCTGTTCGGCTATACCCACGAATATGACGAACAGAGCGCCAAGCAGTTCGACGCGCTCTCCTTCCTGGTGCCCGACGGCACATTGTTCGTCGCCTTCATGGGCACCGACACCTCTCTGGCCGGCTGGAAAGAGGACTTCAACATGAGTTTTCTCTCCGCCGTCCCCGCCCAGACGCGCGCCGTGTCCTACGCTACAGAGATGGCGTCCCTCTGCCCCGCCCTGCCCCTGCGTATCGGCGGCCACAGCAAGGGCGGCAATCTAGCCGCATGGGCGGCCATCTATCTGCCTGCCGAGCTGCAGAAGGACCGCCTGCTGTCCGCCTATAACAACGATGGCCCCGGCTTCGCCCGGGATATGCTGGACACCCCGGAATACCGCCGGGTGGCCGATAAGCTGCACACCTATATCCCCGAGTCCTCCATCGTAGGCGTCCTGCTGGAGCACGCCGAGGACTACGCCGTTATCGACAGCGCCAACCGTTCCATCATGCAGCACGAGCCCCTGTCCTGGAGCGTGGTGGGCACCCGCTTTGTCCACCTGGGCCAGCGTTCCCAGATGGGCAGGCTCTCCGACGATGTGCTCCGGGAGTGGATCGGCTCCATGACCCCCGCCGAGCGCGAGCAGTTCACCGATGCGCTGTTTGACGTGCTCTCTCTGTCCGGCAAAGCCCGGACGCTGGACGACCTCCGCGGCGGCGGTCTGGCCGGCGGCGCGGCGCTGCTGAAGCAGTACGCCGGCGCGGACGAGGAGAAAAAGAAGATCATCGCCGAGATATTCCGCCGCCTGGCCGTGGACGTGAAGGACGAGCTGAAAAAGGCCGCCGGTGAGGGGTTTGAAGGCGTGAAAAAGGCCGCCGGCGAAGGTTTGGAGGGCGTCAAGACCGTCCTGACCAACCTGACCAAGGGTGAAAAATAAAAGCGCAGCCGCCCGCAGGCACAGCCCCTGTCCCAGCAAATGTCAATAAATATCCCCCGGCCTAGCCGGGGGTATTTCTTATGCGGGCGAAGCCCTATGTTACCAGCCACGCCTCATGCGACGTTAGTACGACTTGCCATTTGCATAGGCTGTCCTACCCACGCCGGTATAAGTCCGGCACCTTTTCATTCTTATATAGCCGTCATCCCTAACACTTATGCTTTTTCTTCTGCCTAATTATCTCAACAGCAATCTTTACTTCTATCACACAACTTGCTAAACTGTTTCTGCCACTTCATTCTTGAATGGCCTCCCTTTGTTTCAGGTCAACGGCGACCTCAAAGGGAGCGGCCGTGGCTTCCTTGATCTGATCGACAGTGAACTCGGGGTTGATCTCGGTCATCAGCAGGCCCTTGTCAGTGACCTCAAACACGCACATCTCGGTGATGATCTTATTCACGCAGTGAGAGGCGGTCAGGGGCAGACGGCACTTCTCAAAGATCTTGGGGTTGCCCTTGGCGGTGTGCTCCATGCACACGATGCAGTGCTTGGCGCCCACGCACAGGTCCATGGCGCCACCCATGCCGGGCATCTTCTTGCCGGGGATGATCCAGTTGGCCAGGTTGCCCTCGGCATCGACCTCCAGAGCGCCCAGGAAGCAGGCGTCCACATGGCCGCCGCGGATCAGGCCGAAGTTGCTGGCGGAGTCGATGAAGCCGCCGCCATAGGCCACGGAAGCGGGACTGCCGCCGGCGTCCACAACGTGGTACGGATCATAGTTCTCGTCGCCCTCCTTGGGTGCCTTGCCTGCGGAGACGATACCCAGCTCAGCGTGGATGATTACCTCAACGCCCTCGGGCAGGTAGTGGGGGATCAGGGTGGGCAGACCGATGCCCAGATTCACGACGTCGCCATCTTTCAGCTCTTTGGCGCAGCGCTTGGCAATAAAGCCCTTGATCTCAGACTTTTCCATTACTTTCTGTCTCCTTCCACGATGTAGTTCACGCACATACCGTAGGTATGGACGTTCTCCGGCTCAATATCGCCCACGGGAACGATATACTCGCACTCGGCGATCACGGTGTCTGCGGCAGTGGCCATCACCACGTTGAAGTTGCGCATGGTGCCCTTGTACCAGCAGTTGCCGTACTCATCGCACTTATAGGCGCCCAGCAGGGCGAAATCGGCGTGGATGGGCTTCATCAGCAGATAATCCTTGCCGTTCACAGTGTGGCGGCCCAGGCAGAAGGGGGACTCCTCCACCAGCGTGTCGATGCCCACGGGGGTCAGCACGCCGCCCAGACCGGCGCCGCCGGCGCGGATGCACTCAGCCAGGGTGCCCTGGGGCAGCAGATTGACCTCCAGCGTGCCCTCGGTGTTCTGCTGGCCGACCTCGGGGGTCATGCCGACGTGGGTGGCGATGACGCGCTTGACCTGATGGTTGTGGATCAGCTCCGCGATGCCGAAGAACTCCTCGCCCATGGGACCAGTCGCGCGGCCCATATCGTTGGCGATCAGGGTCAGGTCCTTCGTGCCCAGGGCCACCAGCTCCTTGACGATAGCGCGGGCCTGGCCGCAAGCCAGGAAGCCGCCGCACATAATCGTGGCGCCGTCGGGGATCATGGCCGCCGCTTCCTTGGCAGTCAATACAGGTTTCTTTGCCATTTCTGTTCCTCCTACTTTTTTATGACAGCAACCACTGGGCCATCTGCCTATGCAGTTGACCCAGTGGTGCCGTATGGTTTTACTTCATGCCGCGCTTGACCATTTCGGTCACGGCGAAGGACGCCACGTCGTCGGCATACTTGCCGGCGCCGAAACCGGCGTCAAAGCCCAGCTCCTTGGCCAGCTCATGGGTGATGCGGGGACCACCGCAGCATACGACGAACTTGTCGCGCAGGCCCTCGGCCTCCAGCAGCTCGATGAGGTTGGTCAGGTTCTGGATGTGTACATCCTTCTGGGTAACGGTCTGGCTGACCAGCAGCACGTCCGCGTGCAGCTCCAGCGCCTTCTTGATGAATTCCTCGTTGGGGACCTGAGAGCCCAGGTTATAGGCCTCGATCATCTCGTAACGCTCCAGGCCGTAGTGGCCGGCGAAGCCCTTGCGGTTCATGATAGCGTCGATACCCACGGTGTGGGCGTCGGTGCCGGTGGAGGCACCCACCATCACGACCTTGCGGCCGATGTGCTCTTTGATGTACTCATTGGTATCCTCCATGCTCATCACGTCGGACTCCACAGTAATAACATGGATATCCTCGTAGTTCACGGAGTGTACGCAGCTGCCATAGACCACATAGAAGGTGAACTCCTTGTCCAGTGCGGTGTGATAGGCCACGTTGGGCTCCTCAAGACCCATCTTCTTGGCGATCTGGCGGGCAGCCTCCTCACCGCGCTCATCATCCTTGATGGGCAGGGTGAAGCTGGTCTGTACCTTACCGTCGTTCATGGTGTCGCCATAGGGCTTCAGGCGGGTCAGATCCAGCGTTGTATCGAAATCGATCTTATGGGTATTATACAGTCCGCTGCTCATGCTCCCACCTTGCCTTTCATGACTTCAATGAACGGGTTGAAGTATTTGTCGTCCTTGATGACCACGCCGGCCAGGCCCTTGCCGCCGTCCTTGGGACGCTTCACGTCGGCGAAGATGCCCTTCTCGATGGTGGTGAACAGACCCAGCTTCTCGATCTCGGAGAGCAGGTCGGTGGCCTTGGTCAGCACCTCGTTGGCGCGGTTGCGGATGATGCCGCCCTCTTTATAGGTCAGCTCATCGCCCAGATCCTTCATGGTGCGGAAGATGTACTGCGCGTTCTCGATGGACAGCGCACGGTCGGACATGAACGGGGTGTGGATAGCCTCGGTCATCATGCCCAGCAGGCACAGCTTCTGGTTGGTCAGGATGGTCACCATGTTGAACAGGGCGTCCTGAATGTGACCGCGGAAGATGTTGCCGGTCATGAACTTCGTGGGAGGCATATACTTCAGGGGCGCGTTGGGGAAGATCTCGCGGGCCATCTGGGCCTGCGCCAGCTCGTACAGGAACGTATCCTCCACGGCGGGATCCATCTCGAACGCGTGGCCCAGACCCATCTGCTCCTCGCGCATACCGGCGGTCCTGGCAAAGGCCTCGTTGATGAACTGGGAGGCCAGCACGGTGTGGGCAGCGGTGATAGCGTCGTCGGTGGTCAGATAGTTATCCTCACCGGTGTTGATGATAACGCCGGCATAGCCGTTGATGACACGGGAGAAGTACTGGTCCACGATGGTGCGCTGCATATTGATGTCGCGGAACAGGATGCCGTACAGCGCATCGTTCAGCATGACGTCCAGACGCTCCAGAGCGCCCATAGCGGCGATCTCGGGCATGCACAGGCCGGAGCAGTAGTTGCACAGCCGGATGTAGCGGTGCTGCTCCTCGCCCACCTCGTCCAGCGCCGCGCGCATCAGGCGGAAGTTCTCCTGCGTGGCGTAGGTACCGCCGAAGCCCTCGGTGGTCGCGCCGTAAGGCACGTAGTCCAGCAGGGACTGACCGGTGGTACGGATGACGGCGATGATGTCCGCGCCCTGCTTGGCACCGGCCTTGGCCTGCGTGATATCCTCGTAGATATTGCCGGTAGCCACGATGATGTACAGGTACGGGCCTTCCTTATCACCCCACGCCTTCAGGTAGCTGTTACGCTTGGCGACGTTCTTGTTGATGCGCTCCACGGTAGCGTTCACCACGGGGGTGATAGCGCCGCGGATCTCCGCGTCGGAATGGGCGGGGACCTTGCTCAGGTCCAGCTCGCCGCTGTTCACGGCATCTGCCACGCCCTGGGGATCCTTGCCGGTCTCCACCATAGCGTTGCCGATAGCCCACGCGGCACCCACGGGCAGCAGGGAGTTTGCCATCAGGTGGTCAACGACCACGTTGGGCAGAGGAACGTCCATATCGTTGACGCCATCGATACCCAGCAGACGGCAAACAGCGCGCTCCACCGTGACGGTGGTGTGCTGGTCGATAAAGTGCTGGGTGTCGTCCGCGATCTTGGCGGCGGAGGCACGGGCACGGTTGACCAGCTCAAAATTCAAGCCGAGTTTGCTTTCCATAGTTTTTCCTCTCTCTTACTTCTTGACGTGACGCTCGTTACGCAGCAGCTTGGTGGGCTCCAGATAGCGCTGCTTGGTGCCTTCGGCGACCCATGCCACGCCGGTCTTCTCCACCTTCTTCTTGCCGGTGCAGACGTCGCAGTGGCAATCCTGAACATAGTGCTCGGGCTGGGTGTAAGAGGTGATAACGCCCTCGAAGTTGCGCAGGATGACCTTACGAGGCGTCTCGGAGATCAGGTAGTTGGGCATAACAGGGGTCTTGCCGCCGCCGCCGGGAGCGTCGACCACGAAGGTGGGGATGCAGTAGCCGGAGGTATGACCGCGCAGGGCTTCCATGATCTCGATACCCTTGGACACGGGCGTACGGAAGTGGCTCAGGCCCAGGGAAGGATCGCAGGCATAGATGTAATAGGGGCGCACACGCATCTTGACCAGACCGTGGACCAGCTCCATCATCACGTGAGAGCAATCGTTCACGCCGGCCAGCAGCACGGACTGGTTGCCCAGGGGGATACCGGCATCAGCCAGCATAGCGCAGGCCTTGGCGGCTTCGGGAGTGAACTCCTTGGGGGTGTTGAAGTGGGTGTTCAGCCACACGGGATGATACTTCTTCAGCATGGCGCACAGCTCGGGAGTGATACGCTGGGGGCACACAACGGGCGTACGGGAGCCCAGACGCACGATCTCCACATGGGGGATGGCGCGCACGCGCTTGATGATGTACTCCAGGGTGTCGTCCTCGACCATCAGGGAGTCACCGCCGGACAGCAGCACGTCGCGGACCTCGGGGTGGGCGGCCACATAATCGATGCACTTGTCGATCTGCTGCATAGGCACTTCGCAGTCGTTCTGACCGGCAAAACGACGACGGGTACAGTGACGGCAGTACATGGAACACTGGTCGGTGATCAGCAGCAGCACGCGGTCAGGATAGCGGTGGGTCAGGCCGGGGGTGGGGGAGTCGGTGTCCTCGTGCAGGGGATCGGCATCCTCATAGTCGGCATACTCCAGCTCCTCAGCGCGGGGGATAGCCATCTTGCGGATGGGATCAAACGGATCGTCCAGATCGATCAGGGACAGATAGTAGGGGGTGACGGCCATGCGCAGCTTGCCCAGGGTCTTGGCAACGCCGGCTTCCTCGTCGGGGGTCAGGGTCATGTACTTTTTCAGATCTTCGATCGTCTCAGCGCGGTTGGCAACCTGCCAATGCCAGTCGTTCCACAGATTTTCGGGAACGTCAGCGAACAGACCATTGCGAGTTTTCATGTCGTTTCTCCTTCACAAAAATCGTTGTTTTAGGTACGCCAAAGGCTGGGAGTCCCCCGAAGGGGACACCCAGCTTCGGTCAAATTCGTTTAGCAGTACTTCTCGTCGAACAGCTTACGCAGCTTGGGGTTCTCGCGCAGCACGTCCAGAGTGATCTGAGCGTGGTTCTTGGTATAGCCGTTGCCGATGATCATGGTAACGTCCTTGCCGATACCCTCGGCGCCCAGGGCAGCCTTGGTGAAGGAGGTAGCCATGGAGAAGAAGTACACCAGACCGTCGTCGCGGACGGGCAGGATAGCGGACATCTCGCAGGACTCGATGTTCACGCAGCAGATGGACAGATCGTACTCCTTGCCGTCGTTGGCAGCCAGAGCAGCCTCCATGACCTCAACGGGCTTGGTGCAGTCGGCGACGATCACGTCGGTGTACACGCCCAGCTCCATCAGGCCGGGGACCTGCTTGGGGTTGCGGACAACGCCCACGACCTTACCCTTGGGGCCGACCTTCTTCATAGCTTCCCAACCGCACAGAACGCCGGACTTGCCGTTGGCGCCCAGGATCAGGACGCTGTCACCCTCGTGGGGCAGCTTGCGGGCCTGCGCGGGAGCGCCGGCCACGTCCAGAGCAGCCAGAGCCAGAGGCTCGGACATATCATCGGGCATCTTGGCATACAGAGCGGACTCGAACAGGATGGCCTTGCCGACGATGTCAACGCGGTCGATATCCTTGTGGATGGCCAGGATCTTGTCGATCTTCAGCGGGGTCATGGACAGGGAGACCAGAGAGACGATCTTGTCGCCTTCCTTCAGGTCGAAGCCGGGCTTCTTCTTCAGGTCCTCGCCGATGTGAGCGACGACGCCCTTGAACATACCGCCGGAACCG
>QWCN01004132.1_pt1 | contig 17389 bp, 13 predicted proteins | sample 1972711 | NCBI WGS metagenome assembly QWCN01 (sample SAMN09866707, study PRJNA288562) | Human gut metagenome isolate term1_stool, whole genome shotgun sequencing... | isolation source: gut | host: Homo sapiens | place: USA: California
AAAGGTTTATATCTTCAAATTTATCAATCTTGTTATATCCCTGGAAAAGGTGGCCGTAACAAATCTTATAAAGCAATTGGTTATTATGATGATTTAATTGCTAAAGGTATTTCTGATCCAATCAAGTATGCTCAAGATATGATTGATGAATTAAATAAAGATATTCCAAATAAGCAAGAACAAAAGATTGGCGAGGTTTCTTTTAAAAAAAATCTTGGTTACTTCTTATTAAAATCTATTTGGGATTATCTTAATTTGAGTAATGATATTGATATTATGACTAACAATAGAAATTCACATTTTAAAATGTCTGATTTTATCTTTACAATGATTAATGCTCAAATTGTAAATCCTGGTTCTAAACACAATGCTTTCGAAAAAGTAATGCCTTCATTATATAATTCTCCTACTTTTAGTTATGATCAAATATTAGATGCAATTAATTATATTGGTGATGATTATCAAAAATACATCGAAGTTATAAATCGTCATATAGAAAAGAAGTTTTCTCGTAAAACTGAAAAAGCCTTTTTCGATTGTACTAATTACTATTTTGAAATTGATTTACCTAAAGGTGATAAACAATTTGGCCCTTCTAAAGAGGAAAGGCATTTACCAATTATTGGTCAAGCTTTACTTTTAGATGAAGAGCAAATTCCTATTGGTATGTCTTTATATCCTGGAAATCAATCTGAAAAACCTGAAATTAGAAAATCTATTGATAATTTAAAATCTAGGTTTGATATTAATTCTAAAATCGTTCAAGTTGCTGATAAAGGATTGAATTGTGCTAGAAATATATATGCTGCTTCTATAGAAGCAAACGATGGTTACATATTTTCTAAATCAGTTCACGGAAAAAATTTATCAAAACAAGAAAAAAATTGGGTTCTTCTTGATAATAAAGAAAATGTTTGGACTGAAATTAAAGATACAAATGGTAAATTGATTTTCAAATATAAAGAATGTATTGATGATTTTGAATATCATTTCACTAATGACAATGGTGAAATTGTATCTTTTAAAGTTAAAGAAAAAAGAGTTGTTTCTTTTAATCCAAGTTTAGCTAAAAAACAAAAAGCTCAAATTCAAAAACAAATTGATAAAGCAGAAGAAATATCAACAATTAAGCAATCATCAAAATCTGATTATGGTGATTCCATCAAATATGTTAATTTCACTTCCACAAATAAAGATGGTGAAGTTGTTGAAGTACATGCTTCTTTAAATCAAACTAAAATTGATGAGGATATGAGTTTTGCTGGTTACAATCTTTTAGTTTCTTCTGAAATCAATAAATCAGCTTTAGATATCTATAATACTTATCATGGCTTATGGAGAATTGAAGAATCATTTAGAGTTATGAAAACTTATCTTGAAGCTAGACCTGTTTATCTTCAAAAAGTAGAATCTATTTATGGCCATTTTACCATTTGTTATTTAGCTTTAACTTTATTAAGATTGTTAGAATTAAAAGTTTTTAATGATACATTACCTATTGGTCAACTTATTGATTTTATTAGAAAATATTGTATTACTGAAACTCCTGATGGTTCTTTTATTAACAATGCAACTAAATCTAATGTTTTGGATATTATTATAATTTAACACTATATTTTTGGGCTCCAGCCTAAAGTCAGGTATCATACAATAAAAATAAAATCTATCAGTAGATTGCTATAAATGACTCAAATCTATCATGCAAAATAAACGTTAAATAATGAAATAAAGCTTAATTAAATTATCAATTTCAAAAATAAAAGCTTTTTTATATCATTAACTAATGTTTCTTAGTCAACATTTAATGATGATGCAAATATTTTATTTTGCAAATGTTTTTCTTTTTTTATCTGAACTATCGAGAATTCCTCGATAGTTCAAATATCTAACTTTTTTAATTCGATTTTGTTCTTCGAATGTATTCGAACGATGATTTTTGGCACTTACTAGGATTTAAGTACAAAAAAAGGTTTGAAATAATATTTCTATCATAACAAACCTATATTTCTAAATGGTGCCCAGAACCAGAATCGAACTGGCACGACCGGTAAAGGTCGCAAGATTTTAAGTCTTGTGCGTCTACCTATTCCGCCATCCGGGCAAAGATGGTGACTCGTATGCGATTCGAACGCATGACCCCTTGATTAAAAGTCAAGTGCTCTACCGGCTGAGCTAACGAGTCATAAATAAATTGGCTGGGGTACCTGGGATCGAACCAGGGAATGAGGGAGTCAAAGTCCCTTGCCTTACCGCTTGGCTATACCCCAAACAAGTGGTGGAAGATGGCGGATTTGAACCACCGAACCCGAAGGAACTGATTTACAGTCAGCTGCGTTTGGCCACTTCGCTAATCTTCCAAGACTAATGGTGGAGACTACAGGGCTCGAACCTGTGACATCCACCTTGTAAGGGTGGCGCTCTCCCAGCTGAGCTAAGTCTCCTTGCATTTAACACGCTTTATTAATATATCAACTCACAAATAATTAGTCAACACTTTTTTTAATAAAGTATGTTTTTTTCTTATACAGCAATTCAAATTTAGTTCATTTGCTGAATGCTTTAATATATTAACACTTATCGATATTTTATATCAAGAAAAATTTGAAAATTTATAATATTTTTATTTTTAGATATTAACTTATTATTTATTAAATTAATTTAATAAGTATTTATTTTTTAATTAATCTTGTCTAAAATGTTATTTGGTTAGTGATAGTGAGGTATTTTATGAAAGCATCAAAAATGATTATTCCTACATTAAAGGAAGCACCAAGTGAAGCAATTATTCCTTCTCACATTTTAATGTTGAGAGCAGGTTTGATAAAAAAATTAGTTTCAGGTGTATATAATTTTTTACCAATGGGATTAAGAACATTAAGAAAAATTGAAAATATAATTAGAGAAGAAATGGACGCAAGTGGAGCTCAAGAAATTTTATCTTCTGCAATGCAACCAAAAGAATTATGGGAAGCATCAGGAAGATGGAGTAAATATGGTCCAGAATTAATAAGATTTAAAGATAGACATGAACATGAATATTGCTTAGGACCTACTCATGAAGAAATATTTACTGATTTAGTAAAGAACATGATTAAATCATATAAATCTTTACCATTAAATATATATCAAATCCAGACTAAATATCGTGATGAAATGAGACCTAGATTTGGCTTAATGAGAAGTAGAGAATTTATTATGAAAGATGCTTATTCATTTGATTTAGATGAAAATGGATTAGATAAATCATATCAAATTATGTATAACACATATTGTAGAATATTTGATCGTATGAGTATTAAATATCAAATTGTTTTAGCGGATACTGGAGCAATAGGTGGAAATGGTTCTCATCAATTTATGGCTTTATCTGATGTTGGTGAATCTGAAATTATTTATTGTGATAATTGTAAATATGCAGCAGATGAAGAAAAAGCTACTTCAAATTGTTTTAAATTAGAAAAAGAAGAATTAAGAGATTTAGAAGAAGTTTTTACGCCTAATGTCCATACAGTTGAAGAAGTTAGTGCTTTTTTTAATGTTCAACCAGCGAAAGTTGTTAAAACAATGATTTATTATGCTGCTGATAATGATACATTTGGTGCTTTCTTAGTAAGAGGTGACACAGAAGTTAATGAAATTAAAGTTGCTACAAGCCTTAATTCAAGTGAAGCATTTATTAGACTTGCAACTGATGAAGAAATTAAATCTCTTGGTTCAATGGTTGGTTTTATTGGTCCAAAAGGTTTAAATGAAAATGTAAAAATATTTGTTGATCAAGAAGTAAGTGAATTAACTAATTTTGTTGTAGGCGCTAATAAAGAAAATTATCATTTAAAAAATGTTAATTTAAATAGAGATTTTAATGGTGAAGTTTTAGATATTAAAAAAGCAAAAGCTGGTGATTTTTGTCCAATATGTGGAAAACCACTTAAATCTGAAAGAGGAATTGAAGTTGGACAAATATTTAAATTACAAACTAAATATTCTGTTCCAATGGGCTGTACATATTTAAATGAACAAGGTGTAACTAAACCTATGGTAATGGGTTGTTATGGAATAGGTGTAACAAGAACATTTGCTTCAATTATTGAACAACATCATGATGAATCAGGAATAATTTTCCCTCTTCAAGTTGCTCCATATCATACATGTGTAATTGCAGTTAATTATGATGATGCTGAACAAGCGAAATTAAGCAATTTAATCCATGATGAATTTATAAAAAGTAAAGTTGAAGTTGTTGAAGATGATCGTAAATTGAAATTAGGATTTAAACTTAAGGATTGGGAATTAATTGGTATACCTTATTTAATTATTGTTGGTAGACGTGCTAATGAAGGTATTGTTGAATTAAAAAATAGATATACAAATGTCAAAGAAGAAATGCCTTATTTGGATGCAATTAAGTTTGTTGAAGAAAAAGTTAAAGAAATAAAATAAAGTTAATATTTTAAATTTAAAGAGATAGTAGTTTTATATGGCTACTATTTTTTTGTGTTGAAAATGATTTCATTAAAATTAATTGTTGACATAAAAAAATAAATATGCATAATATTAGATTGTTCAATATTAGAATATTTAATTTTGGAGGTTTTATGAAACAAGATACAAACGCAGTAAAAATGGTTAAAACATTTAATAAATTTATCGAAGCATACCATAAAGCTATGCAACCAATTTGTGAAGAAACTGATTTGCCACCTATGGCAATGGATATACTTATGTTTTTAAGTAATAATCCTGAATACAATACAGCAAAAGATATATGTAAATATCGTGGCTTTAAACCAGGTATTGTTTCTTTCCATGTTGATAATTTAGTTAAATATGGTTATTTAGTTAGAGAAGATGTTGAAGGAGATCGAAGAAAATATCGATTGATATGTACTGAAAAAACTAAAAATGTAATTGAAAAAGGAAAGAAATTACAAGGAAAATTTGCTTTTGCAATTACCAAAGGATTATCTGATGAAGATATTAAACAATTTCAAAGTTGTCTTAATATATTTGAAAAAAACATAGAACAAATAAAAAAGAATGGATTGGAGGAAAATGAATGATTAAATTATTAAAAAATATGAGACCTAAAGAAATAATTATGTCAATTATATGTGTTATTTTTGTTTTAGGTCAAATTTATTTTGATTTATCTTTACCTGATTATATGACAGAATTAACTACATTGTTAAAAACACCTAATAATGATGTTAGTGCTTTGATGAATGTTGGGTTAAAAATGATATTATGTACTTTATGTAGTGCAGTTTTGGCTATTTCATGTGGCTTTTTATCTTCAAAAGTAGCTTCAGGATTTAGTTATGAATTAAGAAGAAGATTATTTCATAATGTTATTGATTTAAGTAAACAAGATATGCAGAACTTCTCTATACCAAGTTTAATTACTAGAACTACTAATGATATTACTCAAATTCAAATGATTGTATCTATGGGATTGCAAATGATTATTAAAGCTCCTGTTATGGCTATTTGGGCTGTTATTAAAATATTAAATAAGAGTTGGGAATTATCAGTTGTTACATTAGGTTTTGTTGTAGTAATTTGTATTAGTGTTTTCTTAATTATGTCTACTTGTTTACCTAGATTTAGAAAAGTGCAAAAATTAACTGATAAAATTAATAAAGTTACTAGAGAAAATTTAACTGGTATCAGTGTAGTTCATGCTTTTAATGCTGAAGAATATCAAAACGAAAAATTTGAAAAAGCTAATAAAGAAATGAATGATTTACAGTTAAAAAATCAAAAATTATTTGCTTTGATGCAACCAATGATGTCTTTATCTATGAATGGTTTATCTTTGGTTATTTATTGGTTAGGTGCAATTTTAATCAATAATATTGCTATTGAAAATGTAGCGGATAGATTAACTATGTTTAGTAATGTAATTGTATTTAGTACATACGCTACATATGTAGTAATGTCTTTTATGATGTTAGTTATGATATTTATGATGTTACCACAAGCTCAAGTTTCTGCTGAAAGAATTAATGAAGTTTTATCAACAAAAACAAGTATTAAAGAAGGATTATTAACTGAAGGTAATAAAGTTGGTACTGTTGAATTTAAAAATGTTAATTTTAGATATCCTAATTCTAAAGAAGATGAATTAGAAAATATTAATTTTAAAATTGAACAAGGTCAAACTTTAGCTATTATTGGCGCAACAGGAAGTGGAAAAACTACTCTTATAAGTTTAATTAGTAGATTTTATGATGCGACAAGTGGAGAAGTTTTAATTGATGGTGAAAATGTTAAAAATTATACTTTTGATAGCTTATATAATAAAATAGGTTATGTTACTCAAAAAGCAATGTTATTTTCAGGTACTATTGAAGATAATGTTTTCTTTGGTGAAAGTAATCAAGATAAAAATGAAGATAATTTAGCTAACGCTTTAGAAATATCTCAAGCAAAAGAATTTGTTGATAAATTGGATGATAAAGAAAATTATAAAATAGCTCAATTGGGTAGAAATGTTTCAGGTGGTCAAAAACAAAGAATTAGTATTGCTAGAGCAATAGCTAGAAAACCAGAAATTTTAATATTTGATGATTCATTTTCTGCTCTTGATTATAAAACAGATGCTAAATTAAGAGAAGAACTTAATACAAAAGAAAAAGATACAACAAAAATTATTGTTGCTCAAAGAATATCAACTATTAGACATGCGGATAAAATTATTGTTTTAGATAATGGTAAAATGGTTGGATATGATACACATGATAATTTAATGAAAAATTGTAGTGTTTATCAAGAAATTGCTTATTCTCAATTAAGCAAAGAAGAATTAAATTAGGAGGTATTTTATGAATAATATTAAAAATGCATTAGCTAAAACTTCTAATTATATGAAAGAAAGTATAGGTATTGTTATTCTAGCGCTTATTTTAGCTTGTTTAAGTGCAATACTTACGATTGTTGGACCTAATAAAATAGGAGATATCACTAATTTAATAGCGGATGGATTTGCTACTGGAATTGATATAAATGGTATTACTAAAACTGCTATTGTTTTAATTGTAATTTATTGTTTAGGTGCTTTATTTACTTTTATTCAACAATATATTATGGCTAAAGTTACTTTAAAAATGTCATATAGAATGAGAAATGATATTTCTGAAAAAATAAATAATATTCCTCAAGAATATTTTAATACTAATTATCAAGGTGATATTTTAAGTAGAGTTACTAACGATGTATCAACATTGCAACAAGGTTTAACAAATAGTTTACCAACAATTATCAGTGCTGTTACTCAATTTATTGGTTGCTTAATTATGATGTTTATAACCGAATGGAGACTTGCTTTAGTGGCTTTAGGAATAACTTTAATTGGTTTATTAATTATTGTTATTGTTATGAAAAATTCACAAAAATATTTTATAGCGAGACAAAAATCTTTAGGTGATTTAAATGGCTATGTTGAAGAAATGTATACTGGTCATGATGTTATTAAAATCTCATTAGCAAAAGATAATGTTAATATGTATTTTGATAATTTAAATAAAAATGTTTATGATGCCAACTGGAAATCACAATTTTTATCAGGAATGATGCAACCATTAATGAGTATTATTGGTAATGTATCTTATGTAGCGGTATGTGTACTTGGTTCAATTTTATTATTAAATGGTACAATTACCGAATTTGGTATTATTACAGCGTTTATTTTATATGTTAGATTATTTACTTCACCTTTAACTCAAATTGCTCAAGGATTAACTAATATGCAAACTTCTTCAGCAGCTGCTAAAAGAATATTTGAATTTTTAGAAGAAAAAGAAATGCCTGATGAAAGTGATAAATTACATTTAGATAATAATATTATTGGTAAAGTAGATTTTGAAAATGTTCAATTTGCTTATCCTGATATGAAAGATAAAATTATTATTCATGATTTTTCATGTTATGTTAAACCAGGACAAAAAGTTGCTATTGTAGGTCCCACTGGAGCAGGTAAAACAACAATGGTTAATTTACTTATGAGATTTTATGATATCAATAAAGGTAGTATTAAAATTGATGATAAATCAACTTTAGATATTTCAAGAAAAGATGTTCATAAAGCATTTAGTATGGTTTTGCAAGATACATGGTTATTTGAAGGAACTATTAGAGAAAACCTTGTTTATAATATGGAAAATATTACTGATGAGCAAATAAATGAAGTATTAAAAGAATGTGGATTAGAAAAATTTATTAGAACTTTACCTAATGGTCTAGATACAGTAATATCTGAAAGTTTAACTATTTCAAGTGGACAAAAACAATTACTTACTATTGCTAGAGCAATGTTACAAAATTCACCAATGATGATTCTTGATGAAGCTACATCATCAGTTGATACAAGAACTGAATTATTAATTCAAAAAGCAATGGATTCTTTGACTAAAAATAAAACAAGCTTTGTCATTGCTCATAGATTATCAACAATTAAAAATGCTGATTTAATTTTAGTTATGAATAATGGTGATGTTATTGAAAAAGGCACACATCAATCTTTAATGAAAAAGAATGGCTTTTACACTAAATTATATAATAGTCAATTTGAAAACTAAAATAAAAAGAACTATGTGGTTTGCATAAGTTCTTTTTTTGAATTAATTAAATTATATATTAATAACCAGGTTTTCCTAATAAATGGAACATATTTTTCTTGTAAATTTCTACACCAGGTTGATTAAATGGATTAACACCAGTTAAATAACATGACATAGCACATGCTCTCATAAAGAAATAGAATAAATAACCTAAATTATATTCGTTCATTTGTTCGATTGTTACAACAATGTTTGGAACTTGACCATCATCAACATGGGCTCTTAAAGTACCTTCAAAAGCTTTTTCATTAACAAATGACATATTCTTTCCTGCTAAGAAATTTAAACCATCAAGGTTATCTTCATCATGAGGAACTGTAACATCTAAAGTAGGTTTTTCAGTTCTTACAATTGTTTCAAATAAAACAGGTGATCCTTGTTGGATGAATTGACCTAAAGAATGTAAATCTGTTGAGAATGTAACTGAATCAGGTAATAAACCTTTTTTATCTTTTCCTTCTGATTCACCAAATAATTGTTTTAACCATTCACCAATTTGAGTGAAATGAGGTTCATAAGTAACAAATAATTCAACTTGTTTATTATGATTTAAGAAATAATTTCTGCATACTGCATATTGATAAGCTAAATTTGTTTTTAAATCTGGATTATCAAAATCTTTTTGAGCAGCTGCACAACCATTCATTAATGCATCAATATCAAGACCTGCTGCTGCTATTGGTAAAAGACCAACGGCTGTTATAACTGAATATCTACCACCGATATCGTCAGGAATAACAAATGTTTGATAATGTTCTTCATCAGCTTCTTTCTTTAAAGCACCACGAGCTTTATCAGTTGTAGCATAAATTGCTTTACTTGCATTTTCTTTACCAACTTGTTTGATTAATAATTCTTTTAATAATCTAAATGCAACACTAGTTTCAGTAGTTGTACCTGATTTAGAAATAACATTAATTGCAAATTTTTTATTTTCTAAATATTTTAAAACTTGAGCAATATATGTTGATGATAAAGTATTACCAAAATAAATTATTTCTAATTTATCTGTTGGATAAAGGCCTCTTAATGCTTCAATCGCGCATCTAGCTCCTAAATAACTTCCACCAATACCTGCGACAACTAAAACATCATAATTTTCTCTAATTTCTTGAGCAGCTTTTTTGATTCTTGCAAATTCTTCTTTATCATAATCAGTAGGCCATGTAGTCCAGCCAAGAAAATCATTTCCTGCTCCTGTTTTTTCATCAATCATTTTATTGATTTTACTTACTTTTTGCTCATATTCAGCAAAAGGGATTTTTTCGATAACATTTGATAAATCTAACTTAATCATTTTCTTCCTCCATTTTTTTAAGTTCTATATCAATCCATTGTTGTAAATGCTCTTTTAAAGGAGCAAAATCAACTTTAGAAATGGTAACTCTTTTTTTTCTTATTGGTAAAGGATCAGACATTTTTCTTATGTTTTGTCTTCTTCTTTCTGCCACTTGTTTTAAAGATAATTTATACATTTTTTTATCTTCAACTATTCCAATAATTTTGACTCTAACTTGTTGACCTATATTAACATAATCAGTAATATTCCTTACAAAATAAGATGAAATTTCAGAAATATGAATTAAACCACATTCTTCATTAGGAAATCTAATAAACGCTCCATAAGGTTGAATTCCTGTTACTTCACCAACCATAATATCTCCAATTTGAAATTCCATTTATTTATCACCTACTTTTAATAATTTAAAGAAATTTAAGTCATCAGGTTCAGTTATTTTTATATTTAATCTTGAACCCATAACATATTCAATTTTATATCCTTGTTTTTTGGCAAGTTGAGCATCATCACTAACATTAACTATATTATTTTTTTTAGTATTGTTATGTAAAAACATAATTAATTTATAAGGAAATGTTTGTGGTGTTTGTACTGCATAGAGATTATCTCTATCAAGAAGATTATAATCCTTATTGATAATAGTATCAACTAACTTAATAACAGTTACTGCTACATTATTTGTTGATTTACAAATCTCAATATTTTGTTTAATGATATTTTTATCAATTAATGGTCTAGCTCCATCATGAATTAAAATTATATCATTATCTTGGCAATTTAAAGAAGATAAAGCATTATAGACAGATTGTTGTCTAGTTGATCCACCATTAACTAAATTAATATTTTTAATATTAAATTTGTCTAAATAATAATTATATAAATCTTTAAAATCAGTGTTAATAACTAAAATTATTTTATCAACTTGGTTAATAAATTTTTCAAGAGTGTAAATAAAAATTGGTTTATTGTCAATTTCAATAAACTGTTTTGGTAAATCATTTTTCATTCTTGAACCGATACCGGCAGATAAAATAATAGCTATATTCATACTTTAAAACATATCATTATAAATGATATTATTCAATATTTTTAAATTTTTCAACTTCCTTTGTGGTAGCGGATTTACTCATTAAAGTTATTATTGATAATTGATGAGCAAATTCTACTGCTTCTTTTAATGAATGATTTCTAATTAAGTGATTAATTAATCCACTCGTTAAAGCATCACCACACCCAGTAGTATTTTCAAAATCTTTAACTGGTTTTACTTCTAAAACATCGATTCCTAAATTGTTTCCATAATATATATTATGAGAGCCATTAGAAACCACAACATTTTTTATACCTAGATTTAATAATTCTTTAGTTAAATCATAAGGTGATAGATCTTTACCTACTAATTCTTTAGCTTCATGAATATTACATTTAATTAAATATAATTTATTAAGGAAATTTTTATATTTTTTTACTTTAGTTGGTGATATAGCATCAACATAATATTTTTTATTAGGATAAGTATTAATGATATAAGATATTGTTTCTTCATCAAGATTTGAATCTAAACAAATATCTTCAAATTGTGAAAATAAATTTTTATGTTTAATTAAAAAATCTGTATTGATTTGAGTAATAATTCTATTATCACAAATAGCAGAATATAAATCATGATTGTTATCATTAATTGCTAAATAACTTCCACTTGGTAAATTTGTATCAGGCGAATATATTTTAACTTTTAAATCTATTAATTGTTTTTTTAATTCTTGTCCTAATGTATCTTTTCCAATTGCTGTAATAAATGTAATATTATTATTTAATCTAGCTAAATTTTCACAAATATTTCTCATAACTCCTCCAAAAGATATGGAGATAGTACCAATATTTGAAACATTGCTAATTAATTTGTTTTGGCTTATTCCAATATAATCAATATTAGATCCACCTATTAATAATAAAGGAGTACTCATTTTATTTATTTCTTAATTTTGCATATTCAGTAGCAATTTTTGCTCCTAATTCTGCGTTATTTAATATTAAATGAATATTTGTTTCTAAGCTTTTACCACCTGTTAATTCAACAATTTTTGCAAGTAAGAATGGAGTTTCATCTTTTCCTTTGATTCCTGATTTTTCCATTTCTAATAATGCTTTATCTATTTCTTTATTGATATATTCAGGTGCTAAAGAATATTGTTCAGGGATTGGATCACAAACTAAAACTCCACCATCAAGTTTATAATCTCTTTTTTCTTTAACAATTTTTGCAATATCTAATGGTGTTTTAGCGTTAAAATCAACATTTATATCACTAGTTCTTGTAAAGAAAGCAGGTAATTTATCAGTATTATATCCAATTACAGGAACACCTTTTGTTTCTAAATATTCCATAGTTAAATTTAAATCAAGAATAGCTTTTGGACCAGCACAAATGACAGTAACATTTGTTTTTGATAATTCATCTAAATCTGCACTTATATCGAAAGTAATATTTGCTTTTCTATGTGCGCCACCGATTCCACCAGTAACAAAGAATTCAATTCCTGCCATTGATGCTAATATCATTGTTGCACTAACAGTTGTTGCTCCCCACATTTTATTAGCTACGACAATTGGTAAATCTCTTCTTGATACTTTAGCAATGCCTTTTGTTTTACCAAATAATTCAATTTCTTCTGGTGTCATACCAATTATTGGTTCACCTTCAATAATACCGATTGTTGCTGGTATTGCTCCATTATCTCTAATAACTTTTTCAACTTGCAAAGCGCATTCAACATTCTTTGGATATGGCATGCCATGAGAAATAATTGTTGATTCTAAAGCAATTACTGGTTTACCTTCTTGTAAAGCTAATTTTACTTCTGGATTAATTTTCATTTAGTTAATTCTCCTTAATATTGGTGGGAGAAACGAGATTTGAACTCGCAAGCCTAGGCATTGGCTTCTGAGACCAACGCGTCTACCAGTTGCGCCATTCTCCCATCGCTTTTAATTTTACACTATCGATATTTTTCTTTCAATTAAGTTTTTATAATCGTTATTTATTCTTATAAATAACAAATTTTTTACTGTGGTAGTTTATTTCTTTATTTATAAACTTAATATCTATATAATAAAAGAGTACAAACAAGGAGATTTAATAATATGAAAAAACCTATTATATTATGTATTATGGATGGTTATGGAATTGCTCCTAACCAAAAAGGTAATTGTGTAGCAGAAGCACATAAACCTAATTTAGATAGAATATTTAAAGAATATCCTACAACTTTAATTCAAGCAAGTGGTGAAGCAGTTGGCTTACCTGATGGTCAAATGGGTAATTCTGAAGTTGGACACTTGAATATTGGTGCAGGTAGAATTGTTTATCAATCTTTAACTTTAATTAATAAAGCAGTTAGAGAAGGAACATTTTTTAAAAATGAAAAATATCTTGCTGCTATGAAAAATTGTTTAGATAATCATAAAAAACTTCATATTTTTGGTTTAATGTCAAATGGTGGAGTCCATTCTCATGTTGATCATATTTGTGCAATGATTAAAATGGCAAAAATGCAAGGTTTAAAAGATGTTTATGTTCATGCATTTATGGATGGCAGAGATGTTGATCCTCAAGCAGGTGCAACATTCTTAGACCAAGTTCAAAAAACTATGAACGAAGAAGGTATAGGCCATATTGCAACTCTTTCTGGTAGATATTGGGCTATGGATAGAGATAAGAATTTTGATAGAATTGATGTTAGTTATCGTGTACTTGTTGATCATGATGGAAATAGTTTTGATGATTATCATCAATATTTAAAAGATCAATATAATTATTTACCAACAATTGGTAAAGAAGCTTCAGATGAATTTATTATTCCAGCTTATAAAAAAGGTCTTGATAGTGAAATTGAAGATGGTGATTCAATTATCTTTATGAATTTCCGTCCTGATAGAGCAATTCAAATTTCTACTATTTTTACTAATCCAGAATTTTATGCTAATCCAAGTAAAAAAGCAGATGGTACTTTAGCATGGAAACCATACACTCCAAAACATGTTTTAAAAGATATTCATTATGTATGTACTATGAAATATGCTGATTCAGTAAAAGGAACAATTGCTTTTAGTTTACCAAAAATAACAAACACTTTGGGCGAATTCTTAGCTAATAATAATTATACTCAATTAAGAATTGCTGAAACTGAAAAATATGCTCATGTTACTTTCTTCTTTGATGGAACAATTAATTATGATGGGGTTGAACGTCCTGAATTAAAAGGTTGTAGAAGAGTGTTAATTCCTTCACCAAAAGTTGCAACTTATGATATGCAACCAGAAATGTCAGCATATAAAGTTTTAGATGCATTAATTAATGAATTAAATAAATTTGATTTAGATGTTGTTATTGTTAATTTTGCTAATTGTGATATGGTTGGACATACTGCAATTGATAATGCAGTTGTTAAAGCTGTTGAAACTATTGATACATGTGTTGGTAAACTTGTTAATTGGTGTGAAGAAAATGGTGGAACAATGTTAATTACAGCAGACCATGGTAATGCTGAAAAAATTATTGATGAACATGGTAATCCATATACTGCTCATACTACTAATCCAGTTCCATTCTGTATAACAAGAAAAGGTTTAAAATTAAGAGAAGATGGTAAATTATCCAATATTGCTCCAACAATTATTGAATTATTAGGCGCTAAAGCTCCAGTTGAAATGGAAGAACCATCTATGATTATTGATTAAGGAGATGACTAATGAAAAAATTTTCTCAAATAAAAGTTAAAACCCCAAATATTGAAAATATCAAAGCAAAATTACTTCCTTTAATTGAAGAATTAAAGAATGGAAAAGATTTTGATGAATGTGATAAAGCATTTAAAAAATTTAATAAAGCTTTTGATGATTTAAATACTGATAGTTCTATTATATATGTTAGATATACTATTAATACTCAAGATAAAAAATATAAAAAATTACAAGAAACAATGGATGAAATAAGTCCTTATATTTCTCAAATATGCAATGAATTTAATATTGCTATGGTTAATTCAAAATTTAGAAGTGATTTTGAAAAAAAATATGGTGATCATTTGTTTAAAATGATTGAAACATCATTAAAATGTTTTGATGAAAAAATTATTCCAGATTTACAAGAAATTAATAAATTAACTTCTAAATATACAGATATTTTAGCTTCAGCTCAAATTGAATATAAAGGTCAAAAATACAATTTAACTCAATTATCTAAATTTTCTAATTCTTTATCTAGAGAAGAAAGAAAAGAAATAGCTCTTTTATCAAGTAATTTCTTTGCAGAACATGATCAAGAAATTGGCGATATTTATGATAAATTAGTTAAATTAAGAACTCAAATGGCTAAAAAATTAGGATTTAATTCATTTACTGAATTGGGTTATTTAATGCTTGGTAGAACTGATTATGATGCTAATAAAGTAGAAGAATATCGTAAACAAATAAAAAAAGATTTAGTCCCTTTTACTAAACTTTTATTTGCTAGACAAGCAAAAAGAATAAAAATTAAAAACCCACAATATTATGATTTTGCAATTAATTTTTTAAGTGGTAATCCTACTCCTCATGGTGATAAAGATTTTATGGTTAATCAAGCAAAAGAAATGTATCATGAATTGTCTCCAGAAACTGATTATTTCTTTAATTTCATGGTTGATAATGAATTGATGGATCTAGAAGCAAAGCCAGGTAAAGCACCTGGTGGATATATGACTTATTTCCCAAAATACAAAGCACCATTTATTTTTTCTAATTTTAATGGTACTTCTGGAGATGTTGATGTTTTAACTCATGAATTTGGTCATGCTTTCCAAGGCTATATGTCAAGAAATATTCAAGTTCCAGATTATCGTTCACCTACTTTAGAAGCTTGTGAAATGCATTCAATGAGTATGGAATTTATTACTTATCCTTGGATGAAATTATTTTTTGGTGATGAAGAAGAAAAATATCGTTATGCGCATTTAACAGATGCAATATGTTTTATTCCATATGGTGCGACAGTTGATGAATTTCAACATTGGGTTTATGCTCACCCAGAAGCAACTCATGAAGAAAGATGTCAAGCTTATAAACAAATTGAAGAACAATATTTACCTCATAAGAAATATGATGAAGTTGAAATTTATCAAAGAGGTCGTTTCTGGATGAAACAAAGACATATTATTGAATCTCCATTTTATTATATTGATTATACTCTTGCTCAAGTTGTGGCTTTCCAATTCTTTAATGAAGATAATAAGAATCATCAAAAAGCTTGGAAAAAATATGTTAGATTATGTAAATTAGGTGGTAAATATGCTTTTACTGAATTGTTACAAAAAGCACATATTAATAATCCTTTTGTAGCAGGAACAATTAAAAAGACTATTAAACCATTAAAAAAATACTTAGCAAATATTGATGATATGAAATATTAAAAAGTTGGAAGTTTATGAAAGAATTAGACGAAATAATTGCAAAATATAATTTACAAACTCAAAATAAAATCAATTTTGGGACAATTAACAATTTTCAAGTATGTCTAAAAGTTGATGCATTTGCAACTCCAGCATGTATAGGTCAAATTTTTTGCTTTTTAGATCATAGAATTGAAGAAATTAATTCCATTTTAAAAGATAATTCAAAAGAATTAGGCCTTCTTAATTATAAAGTTGATAATGATAATATTTTAATTGTTATGAAAGCTTTTACAATGAAAGGTGCTGTTAAAAATTTAGAAAAAAGTTTGAATTTTATTACTAATAAATTATTTGAATTAGGTTTTGATAGCTCTAAATGTCCTGAATGTGGAAAAGATTTAGTTGAATCAAAAGAATTAGGTTATTTAAATCTTTTAGTAAATACTAGTTTTCCAATGCATGTTTGTGAAGATTGTTATAATCATATTCTCGAAGAAGAGAATAAAAAAGAAGAAGAATATAAAAATTCGCCTAATAATTATTTAAAAGGTACTTTAGGGGCATTTATTGGTGCTTTATTAGGTGGAATGGCTTGGATAATTGTTGGTTTATTTGGTTATGTTGCATCGATTATTGCATTCTTAATTTCTTTCTTAGGTAGTTATGGTTATGATTTAATGAAAGGTAAAAAGAATAAAATTAAATTATTAATTGTCTCTATTGTTTCTATTTTTGTTATCATTTTATCAACTTTCATTTTATATATTATTGTATGTGGATCATTTGCTGAATTTGTTGATTTCTTAGCAACAAGTGATGGTTTAAGAAAATTTTTAGTAAATCTTCTTTTAGCGCTTATTTTTGGTGTGTTAGGTATTACTTGGTCAATTTTCCAAATGAAAAAAGATATACATAAATAAAATTAAAATATTTAATTTATATTGGCTCTCCAAACTTCCGCGGGGTTAGAGTAGTCAAAAAAGCATAACAACGCGGGGTGAATTTCAAGGTAGAAGTTCAACGGGGTGATTTTCAATAAG
>QWCN01003664.1_pt1 | contig 17377 bp, 11 predicted proteins | sample 1972711 | NCBI WGS metagenome assembly QWCN01 (sample SAMN09866707, study PRJNA288562) | Human gut metagenome isolate term1_stool, whole genome shotgun sequencing... | isolation source: gut | host: Homo sapiens | place: USA: California
AGACACAAAAACTTACTTATTTATTCGACTCTTTATATGCAGTAAATAATATCTGCTTCTGGCACTATACAAAGGATTGGGAACTCCTGGATACCAACTGCCCCTGGATCAACGAAGTCCGCAACTTCTTTTTTGATTCCAAGGATGATGCCTTAAAGACCTATGCTTCCAACTCCACCATGCCCATCCTCTACCCGGACCGCCTCTGCCTGACCTGGGCGATCCAGCCTTATATTGTAGATGGCAATTTAGACTCTTTCTACGTCTTAGGTCCCTTTTTAAACTCCTCCGTATCGGAGATCAATTTCAAGCGCCTGCTGGACGACTGGCATATGTCCATATCCTCTCAGCACCGCATGATGGAAGTGCAGAAGGAGATTCCGGTCATTCCCTATAGCCTCTTTTTGCAGAGCGTGCGCACGCTCTACTACACCCTTTATGGAAAAACACCGGGAAATCTGGCCACCACCTCTTTTCCCACCCTCAATCCACTCAGTTCCAAAAACACCTTTGCTCCAACCAAGAAAAATGGCAGCACAGCACACGATATTACCATCACCGAACACAGTAGTTATGCCATGGAATGTGCTATGCTAAAACATGTCGAGACCGGCAACATCCATTATCAGGACGAACTGCAAAATACGGAATTATCTGCAGACAACTACCTGGTAGGACTTATGAGCCCGGGCGATATCGTCAGACAGGAAAAGGATGAGATCATTGTCTTTGTGGCACTCATTACCCGCGCCGCCATCCGTGGCGGTATGGATCCGGACGAAGCCTACTCTCTCAGTGACTACTATATCCAGCAGATCGAATCCCCTGACTGCACAGACCTCAACAGTATCATGGATATCCATTTTCTTGCCTATGATACCTTTATCCACCGCGTGCATGAGATCCAGTTACAGGGAAAGGAATACTCTCCTTTTGTCAATGACTGCATCGCACTGATCCACCGCAACATCTATGAAAAGATCACTCTGGAGGATCTGGCAGAAGCCCTAGGCTATTCCACCTATTACCTGTCCTCCCAGTTTAAAAAACAGACCGGGCAGTCCATCGGCGATTACATGACAGATCTGCGCATAGAAAAAGCCAAGGAAATGTTGACCTATAGCAACATTTCCCTGACTGATCTGAGTGCCAAATTACATTTTTCCACGCCGTCTTATTTTTCTTCTGTCTTTAAGAAGCACACCGGGCTGACCCCATCCGCATACGTGCAGAGCCTTTCTAAGCCTGCTTCTTCATCGCAACCGTGATCTTAAAGAGATCACCGTCAATATCGATGGTCAGTTGTCCGTCCATGAGTGCGGTCAGACTGGATGCGATGGAAAGTCCCAAGCCGTGACCTTCGGTATTTCTCGATGCATCACCTCTGACAAAACGTTCCATCAACTCGTCACTGCTGATGTTGAGCGGATACTTGGAAATATTCTTAAAGATCATGCGCACCTGGTCACCTGCATCTTCCACATTGACATAGACTCTGGTATGGTCCTGTGTATATTTGCAAATATTGCTCATGATATTATCAAATACCCGCCACAGATGTCTGCCGTCTGCCATGATATTTGCAGGATTCTTTGCTTCATTTACCACAATCTCAATATCCTGTGCTTGCAGTTTATCCTGATACTCTCCGACCACCTGCGAGATCATCACAGCGGCATCACAGGCTTCCATATGCATCTCTACATTACCGGTGGATGCCTTGGATGCTTCTAAGAGATCTTCAATAAGTTTTTTCAAACGAGCTGACTGGCGATCCAAGACCTCGACATACTCTCTTACTTTTTCCTCAGAAATCCCCTCCTTTTTGATCAGATCTACATAGTTGATAATAGAGGTCAGCGGTGTTTTGATATCATGCGACACATTCGTGATGAGCTCTGTCTTGAAGCGTTCACTCTTCATCTGTTCTGCCACTGCAATAGCGATCCCCTCGCCCACATGGTTGATATCTTCGCCGTGTTCTCTCATAGGAGCAATCATATGTGTGGTATCGATCGGCTCATTATAATTGCCACTGGCGACACGCTTTCCACCATCTTTTAATTTCTTTGCCATCAAGACCAGATAGAAGATCAAGACTGTCTCGGCTATCTTATATAAAAAGAAAAGGAAAACGCCTGCGCCATAAATACCGGTTGCCAGTAAGGCCATCAGTTCCACCAAGGCTAAAATGGCAAGCCCCAGGCCTAAACGCGTGCTTAGTTTTGTATTTTCATGTATTGCACGATGCAGCCGTCTGATAGGATCGATCAGCCATTTTCTAAAAAAGGCTGCAATATAATGCCAAAGTGTATGTTTCCAGAATTGACCTGACTTGATACGCGTTGCCGTACTCATGCAAAATGCCAGTGCAAGCAATGTCCAAAGGATTGCAAGCACAATGGACAAAGTAACGAACTCTGCCAATGCCAGAACCCCACTATAATAGGCCATCCACAATCCTATATTCCCTATCACGCCTAAGCATACACCTGTTGCAACTACAATGCCGTAAATACCATAAGGTACGCGATCCGCCCATCGTAGGTAAATCGCATCATCTTCCTTGCGATGTCCGGACATGGTCATCAGGAAAACAAAGGCAACGATAAACAAGAGCAACGATACCAGAAGGATCGGCAGATAAACCTTCTGCAGCATAGTCAGTATGGCAGTAAGTATATATGGAATCCACAGATAATCACTCATGCCATTGGCAAAGACCAGATCATCTTCATATTTTTGCAGACGATTGATGACTTCAAAGAAATTGCCTGGATCCAAAGTACTTTTTCCATAAGAAAAAGATCCCATAATGGTGATTGCCGCATCGCGGTAATTCTCTTTGACTACATCCTGCTGTTCATCCGTCAATTGCGCTGTATCATTTGCCTCCAGAAATACATCTTCCAGATTTGGAATCATATAAATACGGTAGAAAGTATACGTTCCTTCCGGCGGCAGGTCTCCTGCAAGAAGGTCTCCTGCATTATTCCCTTCATTTTCGACATCATCCGACATATTGTCTTCATCTGTCAGATTTTCTTCTATATTATCTGCATCTTCACTGTCTACGTCATAATCATAATACTCCAACCGATCTCCATTTTTGCTTTCATCCAGATAGACTTCATCATTTCCAACATATCCATAGACATTGGTCTGCATGGCTCCCAACCAGGTATCCGTGTTATAATGGTATTCATTTTTATCGAAAAATACATTTTCATACACGCCATCCATTTCCCGATGGTTTTTATCCTGCAGCCACTGGATCAGATAAGGTGATCCATAGACAAAATTGTTGTTCCGCACAACATTGAGTTTGTCGCCATCTCCTGTTACCTGAAAATCAATCTGCTCTACTGCGTAGGTCAGCAAAGAGCCATCCAAAGCATCCCAGGAGCCGCCCTCTTCGGTTGCACTCTCCTTCAAATAGGCTGCATAGTTGGAAACCATATGTTCCTGCATGAGTTCTGCGATCGTATCATTTTGATTCCCATATTCGGCACGTAAACCGATACTGAAGATCATCATGATAGCGGCAAGCAGTGTAGTTATTCCGGTTATACAAGCAATCAAAAGCGCAAAAGCCTTATACGCCGTTTGTCCTTTCCAATTTTTTTTCATATCAAATTCCTCACATTTCTTCCTGTTTTATTTCATCGTGGCAGTTTGTACGGACGGGCTCTATTTGTCTTCAACCTTGTACCCTCTTCCCCACACAACCTTAACATACCTTGGTTCTGCCGGATCATACTCCAGTTTTTCACGCAGATGACGGATATGAACAGCAACGGTATTTTCTGTGCCAAAGGCATCTTCCTTCCAGACCTGTTCATAAATTTGTGCCGGGGAAAATACTTTTCCCGGGTTTTCCATCAAAAGATGCAGGATATCATATTCTGTCCTTGTCAGATTGACCAGTTCTCCATCTAACGTCACTTCTTTAGCCCGATCATTTAATACGATCGGACCGATCGCGATGATGCCATCATCACCGGAAGCGCTTGCATGGTTTCCCCCCAGTTGCATGTAGCGGCGCAACTGTGATTTGACCCTTGCCTGCAATTCTACCGGATTGAAAGGTTTTGTCACATAATCATCTGCGCCGACATTGAGTCCTAAAACCTTATCCGTATCCTCACTCTTTGCTGTCAAAAGTATGATCGGAACATTAGATGTCTCGCGAATCTTTGCCATGGTCTGGATCCCATCCAGCCGTGGCATCATCACATCCAGGAGCACCAAATGTATTTCTTTTGTTTCCAGCACTTCCAGCGCTTCTAAACCGTCATATGCCGTATAGACCTGATAGCCCTCACTTTCCAGATAAATCCGCAGTGCAGAAACAATATCTTTTTCATCATCACAAACCAGTACGTTTACCATTTTATCCTCCAGAGAATTTTGTTGTGTTTTTTAAGATGATATCTGATGCCTTGCAAAATTATGCATCCGACACACAAAAACCGCCACAACATGTATTGATTAATCATATACATATTGTAGCGGTTCATCATTTAATTTCCAAGTAGGGAAGTCTTTAAGACTTTCTTAAGTTATCCCTTATTTTCAACTTCATATTTCAGGAATTCGTAGGAATACTCTGCCTCCCCTCCTGTAATAGAGTGAAGTGTTGTCCCGATACCATAGAGTGTTGCATAGGGAATCTCTGCCTCAATCCTTTGCCTGCCATTCTCCTGCTCCGGATTCATGCCCATGATCCTGGCACGGCGCTTGCTGAGTTCTCCCATAACATCGCCAACTTTATCCTCCGGTACACGCACCTGAAGCGATGCGATTGGCTCCAAAAGGACAGGATCGGCTTTCATGAGGGCATCCTTTAAAGCCATGGTGGCTGCTGTCTTAAAGGCTGCCTCTGACGAATCCACCGAATGAGATGAGCCGTCGTAAAGATTGACATGGATGCCGACCACCGGATATCCTGCGAGCGGTCCTGCCTGCGTTCCCTCGGCAATACCCTTTTCCACTGCCGGAAAGAAATTCTTCGGTACGGCTCCGCCGACAACAGTCTCTTCAAATTCATATGCGCTGGTCAGATTTCCTGACGGAGATACTTTAATTTTGACATGCCCGTACTGTCCATGTCCACCGGATTGCTTCTTGTGCTTGTATTCGACATCCGCACTGCCCCGGATAGTCTCACGGTATGCTACTTTCGGTGCTTCTAATTGCATCTCGACATTATATTTGGCTCTTAGTCGGTCTGCGACCGCCTGCAAATGTTGTTCACTGATGCCATATACAAGCGTCTGACGGTTTTCACTGTCATTTTCCACCCGAAGTGTCCGGTCTTCTTCTGCCAGTTTTAAAAGCGACTGCGTCAGTTTGTCATCCTCCTTGGCATCGGCCGCAAAATAGCGCATTGCACAATATGGCGTGGAAATTGCGGTCGCCGGATAAAGAACCGGCGTTGCCTTGGTCGAAAGTGTCGTGGAGGTCTGCAAGCCCGACACCTTGCTGAGGGCACCCACATCGCCCGCGTGCAGTTCCTCTACTTCTTCTGCCTTGCTTCCCTTCATGACATACAACTTACTGATGCGGATCTCCTGTCCTTTGACTGGGTCGTATAGGTTATCGTCTGACTTGATAACACCGGACATGACCTTAAAGAGGGAATACTTTCCAATAAAAGGATCCATGATAGTCTTAAATACATAGGCTGTCTTTGCCTTAGCAAAATTATAATTTGCCTCGAAAAGTTCCTGGGTCAGAACATTCATACCGGTTGCACTGCGCTGATCCGGTGACGGCAGATATTTGATGATGTCTGCCAATAGTGTATACATACCTCTTTCCATGGTATTGGAGCCCATCATGACCGGTACGATCGTTCCCTCGGATACATTGACGCGGAGTGCCTGTCGGATCTCGTTCTCCGAGAAAGTCTCGCCTGCAAAATAGCGGTCCAGAAATTCTTCACTGGTCTCTGCTACCGCCTCCATCAGGGCTTCCCGATAGATAGAGAGATTTTCCATAGAATATTCCGGCACTTCTGACTTTACAACCGTTCCATCGGATTGCCAACGCTTTGCCCGCTCTTGGATCACATTGACATAACCCACAAATTCCTCATTTTCACGCAGCGGAAAATGAAAAGGTGCAATACACTTGCCATACAATTCCTGTAAACCCAGTACAACATTTTTAAAAGAGACATCATCAATATCCATGTCGCTTACATAAACGATACGCGGTAAATGGTATTTTTCGCACATAGCCCATGCCTTGCGCGTTCCGTTCTCCACACCATTCTTACCGGAAATAACGATGATGGCAGCATCTGCAACGCCTACGGCTTCTTCAATCTCCCCCACGAAATCGAATGCTCCCGGCACATCCAGAATGTTGATCTTGTGATCGTCCCACAAAATCGGCTGCACAAGCATCTGCGTTGTTGCCGCCGGTTCTGTCATGCGTTGCTTGGATGCGGTTGCAATACCATTCATCGCGGACACCAGACTGGTTTTGCCTGCCCCACTGTGCCCCAGAACAACCACATTACGAATTTTGTCCGTTGTAAAAACCTTCATGTCACATGTCCTCCTCGCTTCGTTTTCTCTTACTGCTATTGTAGCAAGGTGGATGGCATATTACCACTCTTTTTTCAGAATTTTCTGTTTTTTTATTGCTTGTACATTAGTTGGCAGATATTTGTCCCATAAACAAGAAGAAGCACAGCGATTGGCTCACTGTGCTTCGATATGTTTCTTTTTGACACACTAATGCTTTGGAACAAGCACTGTCTTACCGCCCATGTATGGCTGTAAAGCCACTGGAATATTAACAGAACCATCTGCATTTAAGTTGTTCTCTAAGAATGCGATCAACATTCTTGGTGGTGCAACAACCGTGTTATTCAAGGTATGGGCAAAATACTTACCATCCTTACCCTTCACACGGATCTTTAAACGGCGAGCCTGTGCATCCCCAAGATTTGAGCAGGAGCCTACCTCGAAATATTTCTTCTGTCTAGGTGACCATGCCTCTACATCACATGATTTTACTTTCAGATCTGCAAGATCTCCGGAACAGCACTCCAGGGTACGAACCGGGATATCCAGGCTGCGGAAGAGATCAACGGTGTTCTGCCACAACTTGTCATACCAAGCCTTGGAATCTTCCGGCTTACATACAACGACCATCTCCTGCTTTTCAAACTGATGGATACGATAAACACCACGCTCCTCGATGCCATGGGCACCTTTTTCCTTACGGAAGCAAGGAGAATAAGAAGTCAGGGTATATGGTAATTTTTCTTCATCATTCAAAGTATCAATGAACTTACCGATCATAGAATGCTCGGATGTACCGATCAGATAGAGGTCTTCACCCTCGATCTTATACATCATGGCATCCATTTCTTCAAAACTCATAACACCGGTAACCACGTTGGAGCGGATCATAAACGGTGGTACACAGTAGGTAAATCCACGGTCAATCATGAAGTCTCTTGCATAAGAGATCACTGCAGAATGCAGTCTTGCAATGTCTCCCATCAGATAGTAGAAGCCGTTTCCAGCAACCTTTCCAGCGCTCTCAAGATCAATGCCGTCAAAGCGTTCCATGATATCTGTATGATATGGAACCTCAAAATCAGGAACGACCGGCTCGCCAAACTTCTCGATCTCGACGTTGCAGGAATCGTCCTTGCCGATCGGTACGGATGGATCAATGATGTTTGGAATGTTCATCATGATCTGTGTAACCTTTTCCTGTAATTCTTTTTCTTCCGGCTCTAACTCCGCAAGTCTCGCAGAAATACCGGCAACCTCAGCCTTGACTGCTTCTGCCTCTTCCTTCTTGCCCTGTCCCATCAAAGCACCGATCTGCTTAGCGATCTTGTTCTTCTTGGAACGGAGTTCATCTGCTTCCTGCTGTGCAGCTCTCGCCTGCGCATCTAACTCGATAACCTCATCTACCAGATGAAGTTTGTGCTCCTGAAACTTATTCTTGATGTTCTGTTTTACAATTTCAGGATTTTCCCTTAAAAACTTAATATCGATCATTTTGTTTTCCTTCCATTATCAAAAATCTATTGGTAATCCCACTGCTTCGCAGCAAAGTTATTACTTCAACGGATATTTTTCTGTGAGTTCGTCCACAATCTTGCGCGCCTTTGCCACGCCATCTTCGCCTTCCCTGATCACGCTGGCGATTGCCTCTGCAACACGATCAAAGTCGTCTTCCTTCAAGCCTCTGCTTGTAGCTGCCGGTGTACCAAGACGGATACCGCTTGTAACAAATGGGCTCTTCGGATCGTTCGGAATGGTATTTTTATTGGCGGTGATGTGTGCATCATCCAGCCACTTTTCAACTGCCTTTCCTGTCAGATCATATGGGGTCAGATCGACAAGCATCAAGTGATTGTCAGTACCACCGGATACGATCTTGATATCTCTATCCTGCAAGCCTTTTGCAAGTGCCTGTGCATTGTCAGCCACCTGTTTCATGTAGACCTTAAACTCCGGCTGTAAGGCTTCCTGGAAGCAGACTGCCTTGGCTGCGATCACATGCATAAGCGGACCGCCCTGCGTTCCAGGGAATACAGCCTTATTGAAGTTATATTTTTCATTCGCCTCTGCGGTAGCCATGATCATACCACCACGCGGACCACGTAAAGTCTTATGGGTCGTTGTCGTAACAACATCCGCATAAGGAACCGGACTTTCATGCAAACCTGCTGCAACAAGACCGGCAATATGTGCCATATCAACCATGAGCACCGCATCTACCATATCGGCGATCTGACGGAAACGCTTGAAATCAATGGCTCTTGCATAAGCAGATGCACCTGCAATGATCATCTTAGGATGACATTCTTTTGCAAGACGCTCCACCTCATCATAATCAATAAATCCCTCATCATTCACACCATAAGGAACAATATGGAAATAAGTACCTGAGAAGTTGACTGGTGATCCATGGGTCAGATGACCGCCGTGATCCAAATTCATACCCATCACAGTATCTCCCGGCTTTAGTACGGCAAACTGCACTGCCATGTTTGCCTGAGCCCCGGAATGTGGCTGTACATTGACATAGTCGCATCCAAATAATTTTTTAGCACGCTCTCTTGCCAATTCTTCTACCACATCAACACACTCACATCCGCCATAGTACCGCTTTCCGGGATAACCCTCTGCGTACTTGTTGGTCAGTACACTGCCCATTGCCGACATCACGGCCGGACTCACCCAGTTTTCCGAAGCGATCAGTTCGATATGGCTGGACTGTCTGCCAAACTCTGCCGTAATGGCATCTGCAATCTGTGGATCTACTGCTTTGATATCTTCTAATGTGTACATCCTTTCCTCCTTATGATGTGCATGTTTACAAGTAACCTATCTTAGTTTGCCTTCTTTTTTCCCTTAATATGTACCTTCATCACATACCATAATTCTGTAGCGATGCAGATAGAAGAATAAGTACCGCATACAATACCAACCAAAAGTGGCAATGCAAATTCGCGGATACTTGTTACACCAAGAATCAGAAGCATAAGTACCATAACAACTGTCGTAAAGGAGGTACTGATGGATCTGGAAAGTGTCTGCGTGATACTCTCATTTGCCAGTGTCTGCAGACTCTCCGGTGTCTCATCACGAAGTACTTTTCTATTTTCACGGATACGGTCAAAGATAACGATCGTATCATTGACAGAATAACCGATAACCGTAAGCATACATGCAATAAATGCGCTGCCCACAGAAATACGTGCAACTGCATAAAGTGCCAGTACCACAAGCACATCATGGATCAGGGCAATGATGGCACTACTTGCAAACCGGATATCTTTAAAGCGGAACCAGATGTAAAGAAGCATAAAGAATGCTGCTACGATAACAGCAATCAAAGACTGTGAACGCATCTCTCCACTGATGGTAGAACCAATATTGGAAGAAGTGATCGCGCTCTCGTCTACACCATAATCATTTTCTAACATGGTATTGAGTGCTTCTCTCTGCTCCAGATCCAGACTTCTGGTCTTAAAGATGATCTGATTGGTATTATCAACAACCTGTGTCTGGACGTCATTATTGCCGATGACCTCAGCGATCTTTGGCACGATCTCATCATCTGCCTGTGCCAAAGTGTAGGCTTCGTTAAATTCTACGGTTGTTGAAGTACCGCCCAAAAATTCCAGACTATAATTTAGTGCCTTATCTCCCTTTGCACCATGTACGCCCATGCCGACAAAGCCGACACAGATCACCAGGATAGAGCAGGCAAAGAAGACTGCCTTCTTGCTCATGAAGTTGATATTCTTCATTGCCTTTGCCTTGCCATAGAACTTCTGGTCGCGAAGTCCTACTGCATACAGAGCGTTCATCAAAATTCTTGTGATGACCAAGGCGGTAAACATAGAAAGAACAACACCAAGCGCTAAGGTAATGGCAAATCCCTTTACCGTACCGGAACCTAAAACACCAAGAACCGCTGCTGCGATCAATGTTGTCACATTACCATCAACAATGGCAGAAAGTGCTTTCTTAAATCCAATCTCAATGGCTGCGATCACACTCTTGCCTGCCGCAATCTCTTCACGGATGCGGGCAAAAATGATAACGTTGGCATCCACCGCCATACCGATGGAAAGGATGATACCGGCGATACCCGGCAATGTAAGGGTAATATCAAATGCCCACAGGATAAATAACATAAGTCCTGTGTAAAGTGCTAAAGCAAGGGACGCTGCCACACCCGGCACACGGTACATGATCATAAGGAAGATCATGACAATGATCAGACCGATGGCTGCTGCAAGCAAACTGGTAGATAATGCGCTGCTTCCCAGTTGTGCGCCTACGACTTCTGACTGCAACTCTTCCAGTTCCAGATTCAGACCACCAATACGGATATAAGAAGCAAGACTGTCTGCCTCATCAAAATCACTCATACCCTCGATAACACACTTGCCATCTGTGATGGCTGCATTTACCTTTGGTACACTGACAAACTGTCCGTCATAGTAGATACCGATAGATTCACCTCTTGCGTAAGCCGTTGTGGTTGCATCCGCAAATGCCTTTGTTCCGGCATCTGTCAAGCTAATAGATACCACCGGCTCTGTTGCTCCTGTTGTCTGGTTCTGCTGATTGGTAGCCGTAGCATTTTTTACATCAGACCCCTGCAAAATAACGGAACCATTTGCGATCAGATCATTCAGGTCATAATTCAACTTATAACCACCGGTCGTGCTGTCATAAGAATAGTTCTGGTTTCCATCAGCATCTGTCTGCGCGATGAAATAAATAGAGCCCGGCGTTCCCAGTTCTGCTAAAAGTGCATTAGCATCCTTAACACCTGGAATCTCAACAGTGATTCTGTCATCACCGACCGGATAAACACTCGCCTCTGTTGTAGAGGAGTCGGATCCCAGTTCATTTTCGATACGCTTCTGTAACTTGGTGACCGTATCGTTTAAGTCTTCGCTGGACGGGGTATCTCCCACAACCTGATAAGTAATGCTGACACCACCTGCAAGGTCAAGACCCAGACGGATGTCAAAATCATCTTTGCCGGAAACGGTCGCTGTCACAATATTCCATGCCAGATAACCAAATCCGACAATGCAGGCAAGCAGGACTACAAGCCACGCTACTCCCTGCCCTTTCTTTAATCGTTTCATACTTCTTCTCCTTCTTTTGCAGCCAATGCCGCTTTTATCATAATGGCACATTCAACACGTTTTTTCTGAAGTGCACATCCTATATCGTATGCATTATGGATATCGCCATGGAAGTTGTAAGAATTGGCTGCACATCCACCACTACAATAAAATCTTGCAAAACATTCCCTGCACTTGTCCTTGGCATAGACATTGCAGGACTTGAACTCGTCACGCAGGTCTGTATTGACCACGCCATCATCCACATTTCCCATCAAAAAGTCGGTATTTCCAACAAACTGATGGCAAGGATAAAGATCACCTGTCGGTGTTACTGCTAAATATTCCGTTCCTGATCCACAACCTGACAAACGTTTTGCCACACAAGGACCGCCTTCTAAATCGATCATAAAGTGGAAGAAGTTGAAGTCATTTTCTTTTCCATGACGTTTTACCATCTCCAATGCCAGATTTTCGTATTCTTCCATCAACTGTGGCAAGTCCTCCTCGCGGATCGCATAGGAATCTGTCTCCTGTGCAACGACCGGCTCTACCGAGATCTGCTTGAAACCAAGGTCTGCTAAATGCAGGACATCCTTAGAGAAATCCAGATTGTTATGGGTAAAGGTTCCACGCACATAGTATTTTTCCTGATGGCGGCTGTCCGCGAACTTCTGGAACTTCGGTACGATCAGATCATAAGATCCTGCCCCCTTGCGGAAAGGTCTCATGCGGTCATGGACTTCTTTTCTGCCGTCGATACTCAAGACCACGTTGCCCATCTCCTGATTGGCAAATTCCATGATGTCATCATTTAAAAGCACGCCATTGGTCGTAAGCGTAAAGCGGAACTTTTTGTCATGTGTTTCCTCCAGACTCCTGCCGTATGCGACCAGATCCTTAACAACCTGAAAATTCATCAGCGGCTCTCCGCCAAAGAAATCCACCTCTAAGTTGCGGCGATTGCCGGAATTGGCAACCAGAAAATCCAATGCCTTTCTGCCGACTTCGTAAGACATGAGTTCACGTTTGCCGTGATACTCGCCCTCCTCTGCAAAGCAATACTGGCATGCCAGGTTGCAATCGTGGGCAATATGTAAACACAGTGCCTTGACAACCGTAGGTCTCTTGGCAAAATCTGTGATATAAGGCTCGTATGAGTCCTTTGTAAATAATTCCTCTGCGGCGATCAGTTCTGCGATCTCGTCCCAGACTTCTGCGATCTCATCCTTGTGATCCGGGTAGCGTTTTGCCATCTCTGCAAAAATGCTGTCCTTATCGGATGACTCATACATCTCGATCATATCGTAGGTCATGTCATCCACCACATGAATGGCTCCGCTGTTGACATCGATCACGATATTGTAACCGCCCATTTTGTATTGATGAACCAAAATAGTCCTCCTTCTATAAACGCACAAATGACCGAACGCTATCAAGCGTACGGTCGCGTGTACTTTTTCTTGTTTTAACTACAGAATGGAGCCTCCCACGAAAAGTAGGACGCTCCGCATTGTACAAATATGATGATTAGCGATTGTTCTCGCAAGACTGGTTACCTACAGTACAAGATGTCTTGCATGCAGACTGGCAAGATGTCTGGCACTCGCCGCATCCACCCTTCTTTACTGTGTTCTGTAACTTCTTTGTATTTAATGTCTGTACATGTTTCATTGTAAATATCTCTCCTTTACTGCTTGATTACGCTATATTATAGCATACAAGTGCCTAAAGGAAAAGCATTTTTTCTGCTTCCTCAACTCAGCATACCGCCCAGCATTGCCGATCCGATGCAGATGGCAGATGCAGTTCCCATATAGGGGATGGGCGGCAGGCTTCCTTTCTGGATCCAGAGGGCTGCCCCAAGCAGGGTTGCCACATATAAGATCCCAACCAAAAGCCCCCACAAAAACTTCTGCCTTTTCTTCCATTTTCCCAGGACAAAGCCCCCGATACCGCAGGAAAGCACATAGATGACGATCACGCCGACCTGGGCGACTGCATCCTCTTTTTCCACACGTGACACGATAAGGGCTAAAAGTACCAACAATAATCCACTGATAATATACATGACAAGCAGGCTGCGCACAACGCATCCCCTTCGCACCTTTGTCTCTTTCATTTTTCCATCCTTTCTCCACACTGGGATCGGATCCGTCCCATCATCCACTATGAATTTATGTAAATTCCATCTACAATATGACACATCCATTGCTTTTTTAGGGGAATAATGCTACAATGGATTCCGATATTTTTAGGAGGATAACGGAATGAGTACTGGTTGGATTGTATTGATTGTTGTATTGGTCATTCTCGTTGCGCTGATCATTGGATTGTATTTCCTTGGCAAGCGTGCCGAAAAGAAACAGGAAGAGCAAAACGCACAGGTGGAGGCAACCGCCCAGAATGTGACAATGCTTATCATCGACAAGAAAAAGTTACGGATCAAAGATTCCGGTCTGCCGGAGCAAGTGATCGCACAGACACCTTTCTATGCAAAGTTGTCCAAGTTGCCGATCGTTAAGGCCAAGGTTGGTCCAAAGGTCATGTCACTGATCTGTGATGCGACGATCTTTGATGAGATTCCTGTAAAGAAGGAAGTCAAGGCAAGAGTCAGCGGACTTTACATCACAAGTGTTCGCGGATTGCACGGAAAAACAGAATCCGAAGATGGCAAAAAGAAGAAAAAGGGGCTTCGTGCTTGGGCACTGCGCAAGCAGAAAGAACTCAATGCCAGCAAATAAGACATATCAAAAAGGCTTGTCCGATACGGACAAGCCTTTTTCTTTGCTCTCTTTATGCCGGTTGCACACGGACTTCCAGCCGGTTCTCTGCCAGTGTATTTCCACCGACATAGAGATCATAGACCAGTAAGATCTGCATGTGTGGTTCTTTTTCCTTGACAACATCCAATTCATAGACATGCGTGACAATATCCATATCCATGCATCCCATAGGGGTCCGCATCTGCGTGCTTGTGCGCTGCCCCGGAAGAAATTCCATGACCCGTCCCATATCTCCTGTCGTCGTCATGCGGCAGCCGCCGTCCCAGACTTCCAATTTATTGCGGGTACGCCCCATCTCATCCACCTGCATATATTGAAGGATTGCTTTTCCATCCGTTTCCTGATATCTGCCGTGGTAGGTAAGCCGATTGGTATCCGCCTGCCCATCCACGGTCTGTATACTTGTCATTTCTATAAGAATACGATTATCCATTGGTATATCCTTTGTCTTTCTGTCTTAGTCTGTCAGCCCCGGTGCTTCCCGGCTGGCTCATATAGGATTATACCCTATTCCTATCTTCTCTTCCATGGCTTTTTTATCTGCACATTTTACGGACATCAGAGATAACGGAAACGGATCTGCTTGTCCTCGGACTCGATGAGTTTTTTATACTGATATAAGGTAAAGACCTGGTACATCTGCTCTTTTTCATCCTCTCCCACGACCTCATATGTATTGTCCCGAAAACACATATTGGGATACATGACGCACCACCAGTTTTTGCCCTGTGCCTGACCGATCCGCACCTGTAGGGAAGTATAATTACCTGCAGGCAAATGATAAATGCCGTAAAACTTCTCCGGAAAATCCACATCCTCGATCGCCGCCGTGACCGGATAGGTATAACCTTCTTTTGCGATCTCCTGCCCCGCGACCTTCTCAATCTCTTTCAGATGCGCACGGATGATGCTCTCTGTCTCCTTTTTATCGCTTGCTGTCGCAAGCAATCCCGAAACATAAGTCCCCACCTGATCCCGCACCTGCAATTTGAGTGCCTGATCTTCCTCAGTATCACTGTTGGCGATCACATGAAAACGAAAGACTTCACTGGCGTAGTCCTCCTGCAAATGCCGGCTCTGCCCTATGAGGACAAGTAGTCCTACGATCAAAAGTCCTGCCACGATCCTTATATTTTTCCTTTTTGCATACATATCTGCTTCCTGCTCTTTCTGTCTTAAGATTAGAAACACCGGACATCCATCCGATGTTTCTAACCAAAGTATGCAACCAAATTTTTCTTTTATACAATCCTTATTCCACGACACGGAATTTACAGATTGTTTCCAGATGCAGATCTTTCCGATAAGCCCCTGCCCGCCCCTGGTATTTTTCATAAAGATCCAGATCATGGCAGCGCAGATGTCCATAGGAGTTGGCAAGATCCAGCCCCTTTTGCTCGTATGCATTTTGGATCATGCCCGCCAGATAGGCAGCGGCAGCCTCCTGCAATTTCTGGGCAGAAAGATCAATGCTGTCCTTTTGTATGATGTCTCCGCGAAAGGTCAACTGACAGCCGACACCGGAGTTTGTCGCCGTATATTCATAAGAGACTTTGACATTTTCCAGATGGATCTGCCCGCCGTCCACGTCCATATCCACCATGCCAATAGCACCACTGCACAGTCCTGCCACATAGCCTTCTTCTGCGGTCACTTTTCGCAAGATCTGGTCGACTCCACTGACGTCGGTCTGCATGAGATAGTAGCCCTCCACGACCGGCAGATTGTCTTGCATGCCAAGACTCGGCAGGATAGTACTGCTGCCCCCATTGTACCAGTCACAGATCAGGCTCTTAAAAGTCGCTCCGCTGGTATCCTCGTAATTGGGATTGCCCTCCAGCATCTCTGCCAGATAATTGCCCAGATCTTCGTCCATTTCTTCTTGCAGATTGCTGATGGCATCCACATCCTCCGCCACAAAAACGATCATGTTGCCCGGCAGATCCACACCGCTGTTTCCGATCTCCACCAGTTCCTGCATAAAATCCTTTTCTTCCAAAAATTCTGCCTCCAGCAAAAGGACTTTGACATGGTTGAGGTCTAGGATCTTTCCGTTTTTCTCATCCATACGGCGGATGACGCCTCTCACGGAGGATGACCGTACAGTCAGTTCATCACTGCCCTGCTTGGTCTTTTCTTTTTCGGACACTCGGGACAGATCCATATATTTATAGGTAAGCACGCAGTCGCCGTCCTCCGCGCGCAGGGTCATGACCATAGGGAAACTCTTATTTTCCAGTTCCTGCACACTACAGCCACATCCAAACAAGACCATTCCCAGACAAAGGACCGCCAGTGCCATCCCTCTTTTTCGCTTTTTCCTTTCCATCAGGAAAAAAGGAAAACACAGGGCAAGGGCTGACAGCCAAGCCAGAAGCACCACCAGTCCGCCGCTTTTTCTACCGTAATAATACTGTCCCAGACTGATCAGAAGCATGGCAAGGGCTGACAGCCAGACAACTGCCTTTTCCCCTTTCTTGTGTGCTTTTTTTTCCAGTCCCAGCCCTCGCTTGATGCAGAAGATCCCATAATGCAGACCACTGCCGCAAAAAGCGATCAGCCCCGCGAAACACACGCCTGCCACCAGGGCTTCCTGCCGCCGCAAAAAACCGCCGGGAATGACAATGTTGCTGGTAAAGATCATGATCGGTGTCTCCGCCGCCGCCAATGCCTGGCTGCCAAAAGAGCCAAGCAGCATCTCATAAGTCAGGAAGAGGACAAGGGCTGACAGCCAGATCATCTCACAGGTTCCTTTCCACTGGGCTTTCTGATCCACGCCGTCTTCCAGACCATCCCCCATAAAAAAGACAAACTGGCAGGAGGAAAAGACCAAAAAAGCAGGATACCAGCCCAGAAAGGCAAAGCCCTTTTTGGAAAACTGCAGTGGGAAAAGATTCATGCCACGCAGGCTGCTTGCCCCCAGTGCCAATAGGATGATCAAAAGCAGGAGCATAGG
>QWCN01003673.1_pt1 | contig 17336 bp, 10 predicted proteins | sample 1972711 | NCBI WGS metagenome assembly QWCN01 (sample SAMN09866707, study PRJNA288562) | Human gut metagenome isolate term1_stool, whole genome shotgun sequencing... | isolation source: gut | host: Homo sapiens | place: USA: California
ATGACCGGCGCCGCACTCTGACTGCGGCATACAGGGCGGGAGCTTGCCTCTCCCTTGACGATTTTCCTGCCGTATCGTCCTGACGGCTTTTACAAAGCTTATTTCTTGACCTGCGTCGAATTGATTTCGGCACTCTTTCTTTTCCTGCGGTATCGCGGCGGAGGCAAGTGCCGCGACAAAAAAGTAAGCAAAAACGCAGGAAGAATCTTCCTGCCGTTTCGGCTTCTTACGATCCTTCCTGCGTTTACAGTATTGTTCAATTCTGATGGCCGCCCGGTTTTCGGGAGGCGCATTTTGACATACTTCGGGTTCTTAATCAGAGCGAAAAGCTGTTGATAGCTTTCCACCCGTGCCTGCTCTGCTCCGACCTAAATGCTTGATGCCTTAAGTACAGGCACATCATAGCACGGCGGCAGGGCGGCGTACAGGTGGAAACTGCCGCGAGAAAACTTCTCACAGCATAGTCATTGAATCACGAGGGCGCCGTGGCCCTGATCTCAGACGAGAGCATGGTGCTCCTCAAGTACAAACTTAACAACGTGTGCGATGCAGATCACAGACCTGCAAATGGTGCACAAAGAACAATGATAATTCTTATATACCACGATATATTGTAGTTGTCAATATAGAAATATCGAAATAATGTATTGAGGAAGAACGCGGCCAAAAACACAATACGCATTATCTCCGTATTAAATGCGTATTACGGAGATAGTGCGTATTGCGTGCGTATTGGATAATTTGAACTGTAAACATGCCCTGATTACCCAGAAGGAAGGTCGGTGACTAATTGCCTCGGCCGTCCTGAATAATCACTATATATTTTGTTAATTTGCTTGAGCTGGGGCAATAATCGCAGCAGAAAGCTTTTAGCTCCCTTAATAGACTAACTCCCTGCGCAAAGAGGTCAAACACTCTTAGCGCAGGGAGTTTTTGCGTCAGGGCGGTTTTATTGAATCAGCCCATACTTTTTGAAAAACACTAAATCGTCGTCAATCAGCATATTAACCATCTACACAGAGCGGTCACGGTATCCTTTTTAATGATGGATTCTTACAGCGCCGTATTTCTTATTCCTTAGCCAGCTTGACGTAGCCTTCATAACGCTCCTTGGCGTCGTTGGCGGCCTTGTGATACAGGGCGTCCGCCTTCTCGGGGAAGGACAGCTTCAGGGATGCGTAACGATTCTCTCCCATGAGAAACTGCTGGAAGTCGCCGGTGGGTGCCTTGGAATCCAGCTGGAAGGGGTTCTTGCCCTGCTCCTTCAGGCGGGGATCATAGCGGTACAGGTGCCAATAGCCGCACTCCACGGCCTTCTTTTCCTCGATCTGGCTCAGACCCATGCTGGCCTTCATACCGTGCTCGATGCAGGGGCAGTAGCAGATCACGATGGAGGGGCCGTCGTAGGCCTCGGCCTCACGGATGGCCTTGAGGGTCTGGGCGGGGTCGGCGCCCATGGCCACCTGTGCCACGTAGACATAGCCGTAGCTCATGGCCATCAGACCCAGATCCTTCTTCTTGGTCACCTTGCCGCCGGCGGAGAACTTGGCGATAGCCGCGGCAGCGGTAGCCTTGGAGGACTGGCCGCCGGTGTTGGAATACACCTCGGTATCCAGCACCAGAACATTGATGTTCTTGCCGGAGGCCAGCACGTGATCCAACCCGCCGTAGCCGATGTCGTAGGCCCAGCCGTCGCCGCCGAAGGCCCACACGGACTTCTTGGTGAGGAATTCCTTGTTATTGCGGATGAACTCGGCCTCGTCGCTTTTGTCACCGGCCACAGCCGCCAGCAGCGCATCGGCTGCCCCGCGGGATTCGGCGGCGCTTTCGGCCTTGTCAATATACTCCTTGCACACCTCAGCGGCCACGCCCTTGTCGGCCAGCGTCTGGGCGGCAGCCTTCAGCTGGCGCTTGATGGCATCCTGACCCAGCAGGTAGCCGTATGCGTACTCGGCGTTGTCCTCAAACAGGCTCATCGCCCAGGCGGGGCCACAGCCCTTGCAGTCGGTGCAGTAGGGGGAGCTGGGGGTGGAGCCGCCGTAGGCGGAGGAACAGCCGGAGGCGTTGGTGATGTACATGTGGTCGCCGAACAGCTGGGTCACCAACTTGATATAGGGCGTCTCGCCACAGCCCGCGCAGGCGCCGGAGAACTCGAAGTAGGGCTTGGCAAACTGGGAGGCTTTGACGGTCTTGTCGCTGACGGCGTCCTTCTTGATGGTGACGCTCTCCACGGCGTATTCCCAATTCTCCGCCTGATTCAGCTGGCTCTCCAGCGGCTGCATGGTCAGCGCCTTCTCCTTGGCGGGGCAGACGTTGACGCAGCTGCCGCAGCCGGTGCAGTCGTAGGGAGACACCTGCATGCGGTACTGGTACTGAGCCAGACCAATGGCCTTCTTGGTCTCGAAGCCGGCAGGAGCGTGCTGCTGCTCGTTTTCGTCCAGCAGCACGGGGCGGATGGCAGCGTGGGGGCAGACGAGGGAGCACTGGTTGCACTGGATGCACTTGGTCATGTCCCACTGGGGCACATCCACAGCCGCGCCGCGCTTTTCATACTTGGTGGAGCCCGCGTGCCAGGTGCCGTCCTCCAGACCGTATTTTTTCATAATGGACACCGGCAGGCTGTCGCCCTCCTGGCGGTTCATCACGTCCACCACCTCGCGGATGAAGTCCGGTGCCTTCCGCTCCACAGGCGCATCCTTTGCATCAGCCCACGCGGCGGGGATAACCACCTCCACCAGCTCGTTGATGCCGTGCTCGATGGAGGCGTTGTTCATGTCCACCACGGCCTGCCCCTTCTTCTTATAATAGGTCTTATAGATGGCGTCCTTCATCTCCGCCACCGCCTGCTCCAGAGGGATCACATTAGCCAGCTTGAAGAAGGCGGCCTGCAGAATGGTGTTGGTGCGGCTGCCCAGGCCCAGCTCACGGGCGATCTTGATGGCGTCGATGGTGTAGAACCTGGCTTTCTTCTCCGCCAGAGCGCGCTTCATGGCGGCGGGCAGGTTCTTCTCCAGACCCTCGGCATCCCACGCGCAGTTCAGCAGGAACACGCCACCCTCCTTCAGATTTTTCACCATGTCGTACTTATGGACATAGGAGGGGTTGTGGCAAGCCACGAAATCGGCGGACTGGATCAGATACGGGGAGCGGATGGGCTGCTTGCCGAAGCGCAGATGGCTCTGGGTCAGGCCGCCGGACTTCTTGGAGTCATAGACGAAGTACGCCTGACAGTACAGGTCGGTGGCGTGGCCGATGATCTTGATGGAGTTCTTGTTGGCGCCCACGGTGCCGTCGGAGCCCATGCCCCAGAACTCGGCGCTGGTCTGACCGGCGGGAGAGGTGTCGATCTCACAGGTCACATCCAGAGAGGTGTGGGTCACATCGTCCACAATGCCCACGGTGAAGCCGTTCTTGGGCTTATCCTGCTTCAGATTATCCAGCACGGCGATGATCTGACCGGGGGTGGTGTCCTTGCTGGACAGACCGTAGCGACCTCCCACGATGACTATATCGCTGCCCAGTTCCTTATATACGGAACAGATATCCTGATACAGCGGCTCGCCCATGGCACCCGGCTCCTTGGTACGATCCAGCACCGCCAGCTTGCGGCAGGTCGCCGGGATGGCGGCAAGGAACTTGTCGGCGGCGAAGGGGCGGTACAGATGGACATTCAGAAGTCCCACCTTCTCGCCCCTGGCGGTCAGGTAGTCGATGGCCTCCTTGGCGGTCTCGGCGGCACTGCCCACGAGTACGATGACTCGCTCTGCATCCGGTGCACCGTAGTAGTTGAACAGCTTGTACTCCCGTCCCGTCAGCTTGCTGATCTCCGCCATGTAGTGCTCCACCGCCTCGGGGATGGACGACACCTTCTCGTTGCACGCCTCGCGGCACTGGAAGAAGATGTCGGGGTTCACGGTGGTGCCGCGGGTGGCGGGATGCTCCGGGTTCAGAGAGTTGCGGCGGAAAGCACGCAGTGCGTCCATATCCACCAGCGGGCGCAGCTCCTCATAATCCAACGCCTCAATCTTCTGGATCTCGTGGCTGGTACGGAAACCGTCAAAGAAATGCAGGAAGGGCATACGGCAGTGGATGGCACTCAAATGCGCCACCGCACCCAGATCCATGACCTCCTGAGGGGAGGAGGACGCCAGCATGGCAAACCCGGTGCTGCGCACGCCCATCACGTCGCTGTGGTCGCCGAAGATGGACAGGGCGTGGGCGGACAGGGTGCGGGCGGAAACATGGAATACGCCCGGCAGCATTTCACCGGCGATCTTATACATATTGGGGATCATCAGCAGCAGGCCCTGGGACGCGGTGTATGTGGTGGTCAGCGCGCCGGACTGCAGGGAGCCGTGCACCGTTCCGGCGGCGCCGCCCTCAGACTGCATCTCCACCACCTGTACCGGCTGGCCAAACAGGTTCTTCTTGCCGTTGGCGGCCCACTCGTCCACGTGCTCCGCCATGGGGCTGGAGGGCGTGATGGGGAAAATACCCGCCACTTCCGTAAATGCGTAGGATACATACGCGGCGGCTTCGTTGCCGTCCATGATGACTGCTTTCTTCTTGTCCATAATGTACTCTCCTTCATTATGTGATCCCATGCAGCGCAGCGCGCCCTTGGTCTTTGTCCCGATTATAGCGGACTTTTCCGTCGCCGGCTAATCACGATGTTCAAACAGCTGCTTCACGTTTTCTTATATCACGCTGTGTGATGGGAGTTGGCGTTCGACAAGTTTCCTGTAAGTAGCAATTTGTATCTGTTTTCCACAATTGGTGAGATGCCCACTTGTATATATTGCCATGCCTACCGACCGCTACAATAGGACTATCAAAAATCGCGAACCTCGTCTTCACGGTTACTGATGACCAAAAACGGAAAAACTGTGGCATAATCTCTGCATGGTGATGTCTGCAGGGTGTTCCACCGCTTTAGGAATGATAGGAAATTGACAGGAAGGCAAAAAATCTGTTACTATTACCGGAGAAGTAATTCATGCAGAAAGAAGGGTTTCCTGTGACATCCAAATACGCCGTTTTCCTGAAGGTTGCCGAGCTTGGCAGTATGTCCAAGGCCGCCATGCACTGCAACTATTCCCAGTCCGCCGTAAGCCAGATTATCAGTTCTCTGGAGGACGAACTTCAGATGACGCTGCTCAACCGCAGCCAGTCCGGGGTGACACTGACCTCCGACGGCGAGCAGATGCTCCCCTATATTCGCCACCTGCGCGACGCGGCGGAGGCTGTGGCCGAGCAAGCCGCCAGACTGCACGGCCTTGAAATAGGACATATCCGCATTGGTACCTTTTCCAGCGTGTCCTGCCATGTATTGGTACCTGTGCTGAAGGAATTCAAGACGGACTATCCCAATATCAGCATTGAGATCCGCGAGGGCGATGATGCCAGCGTCACCGAGATGCTGCTGCACGACGAGGTCGACTTTGGATTTATGGACGCGCCGGTCCCTATGGGATTTGATTCCTTTCTGGTGCGGCGTGACCCGTTTGTGGCGGTAGTGCCGGAGGACAGCCCTTATGCCGAGGCAGAGGCGATACCTCTGTCTGTTTACAGCTCTGAGCCGACTGCCCTCTTTGACGAGGGTAGTCAAAAGGAGGCTATGGGCGTATTTCGGAGAAATAAAATTTCGCCACGTGTGGAATACACCAGCCGCGATGATAACCTCATTCTCTCGTTGATAGAAAACAATCTGTGTATCGGATATATGGGGAAGCTGATCCTCACAAAGAATTCCTACCGCGTGACCAGCCGTCCCACAGTGCCGCAGTATTACAGGGAGATCATGCTCGTGGTGCGCAGCATCGAGAATGCGTCGCCGGCCGCCGTACACTTCATTGAGTTTTTCAAAAAACACCTTGCGCAAGCAGCTCCACAATAACAGAACCTGGCACACAGGCTCTGTCCGATATACAAAAAAGGTCAACGCCTGATGCCAGTTCCTTGATCGCAAAGGGGTCATTTTGCGCCGCCGCGCGCTCTGATCCTGAATGCGAAACAAGCGCGGAAACGACAGTGGAGCAATAGAAGGATACAATAGATACTTCCTTGCACCATTGTGCCGAAAGCGCAAAAAGGAGACGGAAAGCGTTGGACTCCGACGCTTTCCGTCTCCTTATTATGTTATGAACACATAGGGCGGCATCCTGCATTCCATCCCATCAGCTCGCTGATCTTCCCAGCGGTGCTTTTGAGTTTGGGTGAAAATTCATCTATCGCGGCGGAGTTCATTCTGGCTACGGAGCCAGAAATACTCATAGCGCCCACAGGCGTTCCGTTCCAATTATAGATGGGGGCAGCGATGCACCGAACCCCCAAATCGTGCTCCTCATCGTCGATGGCATAGCCCCTCTCACGGACGCAGGATAGATCCTCCTGCAGGGCCTCCCATGTGGTGATGGTCTTGGGGGTGAACGGAATGACCTGTGTGCCGTCCCAGATGGCGCGCACCTCCTTCTCCGGCAGGTAGGCCATGATGCTCTTGCCCACGCCGGTGCAGTACATAGGGTTGTGCAGTCCGACAGATGATGTGATGCTGATGGGGCGGAGAAGCGGCTCAAATTTGTGGAGATAAACGACCTCGTTTCCGTCGCGCTCCACCAGATGCACAATCTCCTTGACATCGTTGGACAGCTTTTCCAGCAAAGGTTTAGAGGCTGAAAAAAGATTCAATACGGTCGAGACTCGGCGGGATATTTCATAGAGCCGAAGCGTTAAACGATACTTCCCGTTTTCTGCGTCTTTTCTTACATAGCCTCTGTTTGCAAGCGAGGCCAAAAGTCGGTGTGCAGTGCTCGCATGCAAAGAGGTGGCTGCCGCCAAATCTGACAGTGTGAGTCCCTGCGGTGCGGCTGAGAGTGTTTCAAGAATGTCTAATACACGATCAATGGATTGAACAGATCCGTTGCTATCCTTCATGGCAACTCCTTTCCGTATCGTGAAAATATAACCATATAATAGCTTACTTTTAGTCATTTTGCAATACATAACAATAGTTTTTTTGTCAAAATAAGGGATTGACATTTCTCAAGTATGAGGTAATAATATACTTAAAATTTCATATTGCGGTAATATATTTCGTATTATGGAATCTAAGCAAGGCGTGGACATGCTTTTATCCGAGAAACAGAAAGAGGTGACGCCCGAAAGACACAGCCCCCCCTTCCCCACAATACTATTACGAGAAAAGGAGAAAAAGCAATGGAACTTGAAATGAAGACTGAAGGAAAGAAATTGGAATTCTATACGGGTCGATGGGTATCGTTCCTGCCGTTCATCATTTTCTTGGGCATGATCATCGTGTCCGTGGTGTTGGATGCTGTGTCGGAGCGTTCCATGTGGATCTGCTGCATCGTTGGTCTGATGATTGCCTTCTTCCTGGCTAAGGATAAGATTCGCTATGGCGATGCCATCGCGGAGGGCATTGCCCAGAAGTTGACCTCCGTTCCCGTGCTGTGCTGGATCTTTGCCGGTATTTTTACCACCACGCTGCGTGCCGCCGGTCTGGTACAAGGCATTGTGTGGGTCGCCTATAACGTGGGTGCTCACGGTATGCTGTTCGTTCTGGTCGCGTTCATCTCCTGCGCCGCGTTCGCCACGGCCGCCGGTACCGGCTTGGGCACTACCATCGCCGGTATCTCCATCCTGTATCCCGCCGGCTGCTTGCTGGGTGCCAATCCCTTGGTTCTGGCCGGTGCCATCATCGGCGGCGGTGCCTTCGGTGATAATCTGGCCCCCGTTTCCGACACAACCATCTGCTCTGCACTGACCCAGGGTGCTGATATCACCGGCGTCGTGAAGTCCCGCCTGCGCTACTCCGCTGTGGCCGCAGCCATCACCATCCTGTTCATTCTGTTCTTCGGCGGCGGCGGCAGCATCACCGGTGAGGCTCTGCCTCACGATTTGATTGCTGAGTACATGAACCCCAAGGGCCTACTGATGCTGATCCCCGCTATCCTGACCATTTACCTTGCCATCAAGAAGGGCGACGTGATTTACGCCTGCATCGCCGGTACCGCCGCTGTCATCGTCGTGGCGTTGCCAACCGGTTTGCTAACCCTGTCTGACATCATCTGTCTGAGTGATGGCGGCGTTTCCGGTACCCTGGTGGATGGCATCGGCGGCATGGCCGACATCGTGATCCTGTGCCTGCTGGTCATGGGCATGGTAGGCGTCATGAAGGCTGGTGAAGGAGACAAACTCCTCATCGATATTGCCACCAAGGTTATCCGCAGCGTCTGCGGCGCGGAGCTGTCCATCGTCATCCTGTCCGCCATCCTGGCCGGTATGACCGGTATCAACACTCCCGCCATTCTGGCCATCGGTGTTCCCTATGCCAAACCCATGGGAGAGAGATTCCACATCCATCCCTATCGCCGTGCCAATCTGCTGGATGCCTCCTCCTGCTCTCTGGCATACACTCTGCCCTGGACCTCCATCGCGCTGGCAACCGCCACCTACTCCGCTCAGGGCAACGCCCTGTTCGGCGACGTGGTACCCGCCATCGGCGCGGAAGAGATCTTCTTCTATCCCGTTTACGCCTGGGCACTACTGGCCATTATGCTGTTCGCCTCCATCACCGGCTGGGGTCGCCGTTTTGCCGGCCCCAACGGCGAGGAGCTGAAGAAGCTGCCTGAGGAGACCGCCGCCAAGTAAGCGACACCCAAAAGCTGCTGCCATATCACGATGGTATCCCGGTCATTGACCGGGATACCATCACAGCGACAGAAAAAGGAGAAACAATATGAACCGTACAAGAGCCGCGTGGATTGATGTTGAACTGGAGAATATCGTCCACAATGTAAAAGCTGTTCAGGCCCTGGCTCAGAAGGATGCGGGACGTCCTATCATGGCGATGCCGGTAATCAAGGGAAACGCCTACGGCCACGGCATTTTCGAGGTGGCCCGTATCTTGGGCGAGTCCGGTGTTGAGTGGATGGCGGTGGCCACCTATTCCGAGGCTCGGCTGGCCCTGCTGGCGGCTCCTCAGGCCAAAGTGCTGATCCTCGGCTATACACCGCTGGATATGATGGATGAGATCGTCCGTTACGGCATTCGCCCGTGCGTGTATACGTATGAGCAGGCACTGACCCTTTCTGAGCAGGCACAGGCTCAAGGGAAGACAGCCTATATCCACATCAAGGTGGACACAGGTATGCATCGTCTGGGCTTTAACGTCAGTGAGCAGAGCGCAGACACAGTGGCTGCCATCTGTGATCTGCCTAACGTGTGCGTAGAGGGACTGTTTACCCACTTCGCTACGTCTGCCATGCGGGAGAAAGAATATGTCCATTACCAGTACCGTGGCTTCATTGCCTTCAAGGAGATGCTGGTGGCACGAGGCGTAGATATTCCCGTGAAGCATCTGTCCAACTGTGGCATCATTCTGGACTCTCCAGAGTATCACCAGGATATGATCCGCTTCGGCAGCATGGTTTTCGGCTCCTACTCCTCCAACGAGGTCTGCAAGGCCCGCGTACAACTGAAGGATGCCTTTGCCCTTCGGGCGGAGGTTGCCTGCGTCAAGGACCTAGCCTCCGGTGAAGGAGTAGGCTACGACCTAGCCTTTATCGCCCAGCGCCCCACCCGCATTGCGGTGCTGCCCCTAGGCTACGCCGACATGATCTGCCTACGACGACTGAAGAACAAGGGCTATGTGCTGCTCCATGGCAAACGTGCCCCCATGGTAGGCTGCGTGTGCATGGATCAGCTGATGATCGACGTGACGGATATCGAGAATGTCGCCATGGGCGATGTGGCCACCCTAATCGGCCGGGACGGTGATGAGGTTCTCACGCTTCAGGAGGTAGCCGACCGTGCGGGAACGGACGGATATGAGGTACTGCTGTCCAACACCCAGCGCCTGCCTATCCACTACTGGAAGGATGGCAAGATGATTGGCGCGTTGGATATCCATCAAACCCTGTTGTCTTACTACGAAAGGATTTATAACTTATGAGCAGAGAGTTTTCTAAGGCGGCGCAGAATTACCCGCCCTCCGGCATCCGCAAGATGTTCGACCTGGCGACCCAATATCCGGACGCCATCAAGCTGACGGTGGGTGAGCCGAACTTTGATACCCCCGCCTACATCAAGGAGGCTGCCAAGAAAGCCATGGATGCCGGCGAGACACACTATACGCCCAACGCAGGTATGCCTGTGCTGCGGCGGGCGGTGGCGGAGAAGTATCAGAAGAGCCACTGGGACGGCTACACCGCCGACCATGTGATGGTCACTGTGGGCGCTATGGAAGGCCTGATGCTGACCATGATGCTGCTGCTGGATCCCGGCGATGAGATCCTGGTGCCCGATCCCTGTTTCCCCAACTATTACGGCCAGGCATCCCTGACCGGCGCGTGCGCCAAGCCTGTGCCCACCTATGAGGACAACGACTACCGTATGATGGCGACGGATATCGAGAAGTGCATCACGCCTCACACCAAGGCGCTGCTGCTGAATTCTCCCTGTAACCCCACCGGCGCGGTGCTGACCAAGGAGGACATTCTGGCCATCGCCGAGGTGGTGAAGAAGCATGACCTGTGGGTGCTGTCCGACGAGCCTTATGACAGCATCGTCTATGACAGTGTAACGCCTTTCAGTATCGCTCAGGTGCCGGAGGTCCGTGACCGTGTGTTCGTGCTGAATAGCTTCTCCAAGTCCTATGCCATGACCGGCTGGCGTGTGGGCTATGTCATCGCTCCCGACCCTGCCTGTGTCAAGAAGATGGCGCAGATGAACGAGGCCATTGCCTCCTGCGTGTCCTCCTTCTCTCAGGTAGCCGCCGCCGAGGCGCTGAAGCGCACCGAGTGCGTGGAGCAGATGGTGGCCGATTATACCCGCCGCCGGGATATCCTGATTGACGGCATCAATGCCATTCCCGGCTTCAGCTGCAAGAAGTCCGCAGGCAGCTTTTACGCCTTCGCCAACATCAAAGCTTTCGGCAAGACCTCTCAGGAGTTCGCCGAGGAGCTGCTGGTGGGCGCCGGTGTTGTCACCGTACCCGGCTCCGCCTTCGGCGCCTGCGGCGAGGGATATCTGCGTCTTGTGTTCGCCAACTCCGACGAGAACCTGAAGGAAGCCGTCCGCCGCATTGACGCCTATGCTCGCAAGACGTATCCCGATATGAAGTAACAAGACCACTGTTCCATGAAAAACGGCCACAGGACAGAACCATTGACACAGTCGCCGCTTTTCTTTATGTATCAAAACGATTTGCTTAGGAGGAATTATTATGGAAAGAAACGTTACTATGCCGACATTGGAAAGTGTTAAGAACTTCAAGGCTGCCATGGCATCGGAGCAGGGTGCTTTCGGCCCCTTTATGATTACCTCCGACCCCGCCTTTGTGGAGGCTGCCGGTTACGCCGGATATGATTTTGTGTTGCTGGATATGGAACATGGCCCCGGCACATTTGAAAATCTGCAGAATCTGATCCGCGCCGCCAACGTGGCGGGCGTCTGCCCCGTGGTGCGCGTTCCCCGGGGAACGGACATCTGGATCGACCAAGCTCTGGACGTGGGTGCCGGTGCAGTTATGATCCCCCAGATTGACAGTGCCGATCAGGCGCGCGCCGCTGTGTCCGCCGCGAAATTCTCTCCCCGCGGCACCCGTGGCACCTGCCGCTTTGTCCGTTCCGCCGCCTATGGCGGCGTTCCCGGCGCGGACTACTTCTCAAAGGCGCAGGACACCGTGGTGATCCTTCAGGCCGAGGGTCAAAAGGCCATCGACAATCTGGATGACATTCTCAGTGTCGAAGGCGTGGACATCGTGTTCGTAGGACCTTACGATCTGTCCGCCTCTCTGGGCATCATCGGGCAGATCACCCATCCTCTGGTTATGGATCGGATCGCGCAGATCGTTCAAAAGGCTGCCGCGAAGGGCGTGCAGGTAGGCTGCTTCGCCGACTCTGCCGAATCCGGCCGCAAGCTGTTGGAGATGGGCGTGAAGTTCATCGGTTATTCCTGCGATACGGCGATCTTTATGAATATGGCAAAAGCTGACATTGCCGCCTTCCACGGCGAACATTGAAAGTTGAGAGGAATATGAGCAAGAAGAATTATGTCGTCATGGACGGCAATACAGCGGCAGCCCATTCTGCCTACGCCTTTACTGAGGTGGCGGCCATTTATCCCATCACGCCGTCCTCCCCTATGGCGGAAAAGGTGGATGAGTGGTCCGCCAAGGGGAAAAAGAACCTGTTCGGCACGCCGGTGGACGTGATCCAGATGCAGTCCGAGGCGGGTGCCGCCGGCACCTGTCACGGCTCCCTGCAGGCGGGTGCCCTGACCACCACCTTTACCTCCTCGCAGGGCTTGATGCTGATGATCCCGGCTATGTACGCCATGGGCGGTCAGTTCCTCCCCAGTGTCATGCACATCGCCTCCCGCGTGGTCACCAGCAACCATCACTCCATTTTCGGCGACCATACGGACTTTATGACCTGCCGCACCACCGGCTACGCCATGCTGATGTCCGCCTCCCCACAGGAGGCCATGGATCTGGCGGCGGTGGCGCACCTGTCCGCCATCGGAGCCAAGTACGCCTTCATGCACTGCTTCGACGGCTTCCGTACCAGCCACGAGATGCAGCGCATCGAGGCACTGGACTATGAGGAGCTGCGGGGTCTGATCGACTACGAGGCGCTGAAGGCCTTCCGCCGGGATGCGCTGAATCCGGAGCATCCCACCAACCGCGGCAACAACGTGAACCCCGACGTGTACTTCCAGTGCAAGGAGGGCGCTAACGTCAAGAGTGCCATCGTTCCCGGAACGGTGCAGCACTACATGGACGAGATCAACAGGCTGACGGGGCGGGATTACAAGCTGTTCAACTACTACGGCGCGCCTGACGCCGAGGAGGTGGTTGTGGCCATGTGCTCCGTCACCGAGGCTCTGCGGGAGACGGTGGACTACCTCAACAGCCGGGGCCGCAAGGTGGGCGTGGTGCAGATCCACCTGTACCGCCCCTTCTCCGTGCCCGATTTCTCCGCCGCCATCCCCGCCACCTGCAAGCGTATTGCGGTGCTGGATCGCAGCAAGGAGACCGGCTCCGTGGGTGAGCCTGTGTATCTGGACGTGGTCACGGCACTGAATCAGGCGGGACGCGGCGACATCCGCGTGGTGGGCGGCCGCTACGGTCTGTCCAGCAAGGACACCACTCCCGGCCAGCTGATCGCCGTATACGACAACCTGCGGCAGGAGACACCGAAAAACAACTTTACCATCGGCATCAACGACGATGTGACCCACACCTCTCTGACCTATAAGAACGTGGAGTTCCCCCATCCCGGCGAGATCTCCTGCAAGATCTGGGGTCTGGGCGGCGACGGCACCGTGGGCGCCAACAAGAACGCCATTTCCACCATCGGCCTGGTGGCTGACAAGTACGCCCAGGCGTATTTCTCCTACGACTCCATGAAATCCGGCGGCCTGACCCAGAGCCATCTGCGCTTCGGCGACATGCCCATCCGCAGCACCTATCTGGTGTCCTCCGCCGACTTTGTGGCCTGCCACGCGCCGACATATGTCAAGAAGTACGACCTGACCGAGGATCTGAAGGACGGCGGCACGTTCCTGCTGAACTGCCCGTGGACGACGGAGGAGCTGGAGGAGCACCTCCCCGCCAAGATGAAGCGGGATCTGTCGCGGAAGCACGCGCAGTTCTATATCATTGACGCGGCGAAGCTGGCGGCGGAAATCGGCCTGGGCAAGCACACCAACAATATCCTGCAGGGCGCGTTCTTCGCCCTGACCAAGGTCATCCCCATGGATGTGGCTGTGGCGGATATGAAGAAGAACAACTACGCCACCTATTTCAAGAAGGCCGGGCAGAAGATCGTGGATCTGAACGACAAGGCCGTGGATGTGGGCGTAAACGCCGCCGTGAAGGTGGACATTCCCGCGGCGTGGGCGGACGCGCAGGACGCACCTGCCGCCGAGATCAGCGCCACGCCCTTTGTCCGCGACATCGTGCTGCCCATGGATCGGCAGCAGGGCGACAAGCTGCCCGTGTCCGTGTTCCAGAAGCACGGCGTGCTGGACGGCACGTGGGAGAACGGCACCTCCGCCTATTCCAAGCGCGGTGTGGCCACCGCTGTACCCAAGTGGGACGCCGCGGCCTGCATCCAGTGCAACCGCTGCGCCATGAGCTGTCCCCACGCGGCCATCCGCCCGGTGCTGCTGACCGAGGAGGAAAAGGCACAGATGCCCGCCGGATTTGTCACCGCGCCCGCCAAGGGTCTGGGCAAGGACGCTCCGGCGTATGCCTTCCGGATGCAGGTGTCCCCCTACGATTGCCTGGGCTGCGGTGTGTGCCTGACAGCCTGTCCCGCCAAGGGCGCGCTGACCATGGCTCCCTTCGAGGAGATGAAGGCCGAGCAGCCGCTGTTCGATCATGTGGCTATGGACGAGAAGTACCTGAAGAAGGATGTCATCAGCGACAAGAGCGTGAAGAGCGCCCAGTTCGCCAAGCCCTACTTCCAGTTCTCCGCCGCCTGCGCCGGCTGCGCGGAGACGACATATATCAAGCTTTTGAGCCAGCTGTTCGGCGACCACATGTATGTGGGCAACGCCGCGGGCTGCTCCTCTGCCATCAGCGGCGGCGCGCCCATCCTGCCCTATTGCAAGGACTGCCAGGGTCACGGCCCCGCGTGGGAGCACTCCCTGTTTGAGGACAACGCCGAGTTTGCCTACGGCTTCTTCCACGCGCAGGACGCCATCCGTAAGGAGCTGCTGCTCCGTCTGGACGCCATCAAGTCCGCGGGTATTGCCGCGGAAGCGGTGGAGGCCTATCAGAACGGGTGGAATAAGCACGAGAGCTCCCGTGCCGTCACAGACGCGCTGCTGGCCGCGCTGGAAAAGGCCCAGCAGACGGAGGACGTGAAATACATCCTTGAGAACAGAGCCTATCTGGCCAAGAAGTCCATCTGGGCTGTGGGCGGCGACGGCTGGGCGTATGACATCGGCTTCGGCGGCATCGACCATGTGATGGCGCAGAACCGTGACGTGAACCTGCTGGTGCTGGACACCGAGGTGTACTCCAACACCGGCGGACAGGCATCCAAGGCCACGCCCACCAGTGCCACCGCCAAATTTGCCGCCGGCGGCAAGCAGGTGGCAAAGAAGGATCTAGGCGGCATCCTGATGCAGTACGGCTATGTGTATGTGGCGCAGGTGGCCATGGGCGCAGATCAGGCGCAGACGCTGCGTGCCCTGCGGGAGGCCGAGTCCTATGACGGCCCCTCCATCGTCATCTGCTACTGCCCCTGCCTGGAGCAGCACATCAAGGCCGGTATGGGCAATTCGCAGCTGGAAATGAAGAAGGCCGTGGAGTGCGGCTACTGGCACCTGTACCGCTATGATCCCCGCCGGATCGCGGAGGGCAAGAACCCCTTCCAGCTGGATTCCCCGGAGCCTGACACGGACAAGCTCATGGACTTCCTCATGGGTGAGAACCGCTTCGCCTCCCTGAAGAACAACTTCCCGGAGAAGGCCGACGCCCTCTACGCCAAGGAGATCGCCGACGTAAAGGCGCGCTACGCCAAGTACAAGAAGATGGCGCAGGACTGAGCGCCGCCTAGCGCTGATACCTCATGCGCTGCGGGGGAACCGCCTGACCGCAGGCGGCTCCCCCTTTTCAACGATTCCCTTCCCTGCACAGAAAGGAGACATGTACGATGTACCAAACGATACGCTGCGAAAAGCAAGATGGCATCGCCATCGTGACCATTGACCGTCCCGAGGCGCTGAACGCCCTGAACAGCACGGTTATCACGGAGCTGGAGCAGGTGGTGGCGGCGCTGGAGAGCGACCGGGACGTCCGCTGCCTGATCCTTACCGGTGAGGGACGCTCCTTCGTGGCCGGTGCCGACATCGGCGAGCAGTATCCGCTGGATCTGGACGGCGGCCGCCGCTGGGGTCAGCGGGGCAGCGCCCTTATGCGCCGCATCGAAAAGCTGGAGTTCCCCACTATCGCCGCGGTCAATGGCTTCGCTCTGGGCGGCGGCTGTGAGCTGGCGCTGAGTTGCGACATCATCCTGGCCTCCGAGAAGGCCAAGTTCGGCCAGCCTGAGGTAGGTCTGGGCATTACCCCTGGCTTCTCCGGCACCCAGCGCCTGCCCCGCCGCGTAGGCGTGGCCAAGGCCAAGGAGCTGATCTTCTCCGGTAAGATGATCAAGGCCGACGAGGCGGAAAAGATTGGCCTTGTCAACGCTGTCTTTGCCCCAGAAGCGCTCATGGACGGCGCGCTGGAGATGGCAAAGTCCTTTACCAAGAACGCCCCCATCGCCGTGAAGTATGCCAAGGCCTGCATCGACCGGGGCATGCAGATGGACATGGACGACGGCATCGCCATAGAGAACGAGCTGTTTGCCATGTGCTTCGCCACCGCCGACCAGAAGGAGGGCATGGGCGCGTTCCTGGAAAAGCGTCCCGCCAACTTTCAGAACGGGTAAATTGCGTTATGAAGCTGAATCAAGATGAGATCAAAACGATCCTGCCGCACCGTGAGCCGATGCTTCTGGTGACATCGGTAGAAGATTTGAGTCCCGGAGAGGATATCCGCGCCGTCTTTTTCGCGGATCCTAAAATGGACATCTTTCTCGGACACTTCCCGGAAGAGCCGATACTGCCGGGCGTATACTCTATAGAATGTATGGCGCAGGCGGTGGATATCCTGCTGATGTCAACACTGCGCTACGCTGGAAAAACGCCGCTCCTTTTAGGCGTTGACAAGGTGAGTTTCCGAAAAAAGATCCTGCCGGGAGACACCCTTGAAATCCATGCAAATATTATTTCTGAGAAAAGAGAACAAGCCATCGTCACTTGCGCTGCTGAAGTGTATGTTCATCAGGAATGGGTAGCCAACGGCGATATAACAATAGCTATGCGGTAAATTTAAGGAGGAAACGAAAATGGCATTGATGACCGCGAAAGAGTACATTGACTCTCTGCGTAAGCTGAACACCCGCGTGTATATGTTTGGCGAGAAGATCGACAACTGGGTGGATCACCCCATGATCCGCCCCTCCATCAACTGCGTGGCCATGACCTACGCCCTGGCCCAGGACCCTCAATATGAGGACCTGATGACCGCCACCTCCAGCCTGACCGGCCGCAAAATCAACCGCTTCACCCACCTGCACCAGTCCGCCGACGATCTGGTGAAAAAGGTAAAGATGCAGCGCCTGCTAGGTCAGAAGACCGCCAGCTGCTTCCAGCGCTGTGTGGGCATGGACGCCTTCAACGCCGTGTTCTCCTCCACCTACGAGATCGACGAGAAGTACGGAACCCACTACCACGAGAATTTCAAGAAGTTCCTGGTC
>QWCN01003992.1_pt1 | contig 17328 bp, 19 predicted proteins | sample 1972711 | NCBI WGS metagenome assembly QWCN01 (sample SAMN09866707, study PRJNA288562) | Human gut metagenome isolate term1_stool, whole genome shotgun sequencing... | isolation source: gut | host: Homo sapiens | place: USA: California
TGCGTCGAATTAAACCACATACTCCACTGCTTGTGCGGGCTCCCGTCAATTCCTTTGAGTTTCAACCTTGCGGCCGTACTCCCCAGGTGGAATGCTTATTGCGTTAGCTGCGGCACAGAATACGTTCGTACCCTACACCTAGCATTCATCGTTTACGGCGTGGACTACCAGGGTATCTAATCCTGTTTGCTCCCCACGCTTTCGTGTCTCAGCGTCAGTTGTGGTCCAGTAAACCGCCTTCGCCACCGGTGTTCCTCCTGATATCTACGCATTTCACCGCTACACCAGGAATTCCGTTTACCTCTCCCACTCTCAAGAACCGCAGTTTCAAACGCAAGTCATGGGTTGAGCCCATGATTTTCACGTCTGACTTGCAGTCCCGCCTACACACCCTTTACACCCAATAAATCCGGATAACGCTTGCCACCTACGTATTACCGCGGCTGCTGGCACGTAGTTAGCCGTGGCTTCTTCTGCAGGTACCGTCACTTCTTCTTCCCTGCTGAAAGAGGTTTACAATCCGAAGACCGTCTTCCCTCACGCGGCGTCGCTGGGTCAGGGTTTCCCCCATTGCCCAATATTCCCCACTGCTGCCTCCCGTAGGAGTCTGGACCGTTTCTCAGTTCCAATGTGGCCGTTCAACCTCTCAGTCCGGCTACCGATCGTCGGTTTGGTGAGCCGTTACCTCACCAACTGCCTAATCGGACGCGAGCCCATCTGTGTGCGATAAATCTTTGCCACGGTCTCCATGCGAAGTCCGTGAGTCATGCGGTATTAGCGTCTGTTTCCGGACGTTATTCCACTCACACAGGTAGGTTGCTCACGCGTTACTCACCCGTCCGCCACTAACTTCCCGGAGCAAGCTCCGAGTCGTCCGTTCGACTTGAATGTGTTAAGCACGCCGCCAGCGTTCATCCTGAGCCAGGATCAAACTCTCTAATGTTTGTATATATATCCTCCGCAGAGGCTATACATCAGAGTTGATTCCGCTCTATTGTTTTAAGAGCATCTTTTGAAATTCTTAAGAATTCTTCAGAGCCTCGAGCTTACCTTATTCAGGTTCGCTCTTGTGCTTGTTGTTGTTCAATTTTCAAGGAGCTTGCTGCCTCTCGCGGACAGCTTTGTTATTATATCACATCTACCCCCCCTTGTCAACACCTTTTTTCAATCTTTTTTATCTTTTTTCGGATTTTATATATACGATTTTAAAAAGGCGGAAATTCAATGAGACTCGATAAATATCTTAGTGAAAGCGGCGCCTGCTCCAGAAGCGAAGCCGCAAAACTCGCAAAAAAAGGCGGTATCACGGTAAACGGAACCGCGGTGCGTTCCGCCGCGATTCACATCGACGAGAATGCCGACACCGTATGCCTCTCGGGTCAGGTCATAAAATGGAGCAGATTCGAATACATTATGCTTAACAAGCCCGCCGGGCTGATCTCATCCACGGAGGAGGGCGGCGCGACGGTGATGACGCTTCTGCCGCCGTCTTATTCCAAGCGAGGATTCTTTCCGTGCGGGAGGCTCGACCGCGACACGCTCGGGCTTCTTCTGATCACAAACGACGGTCAGACGGCACACGAGCTTCTCTCGCCGAAGAAGCACGTCATGAAAACATACCGTTACGGTCTCGATCTTCCTTTGGACGATGAAGGGCAGTACGCGCTCGAGCGCGGAGTGGACATCGGCGGATATGTGACATCTCCGGCGCAGATCGCGCCGGACGGCGCTCTTTCGGGAGAGATCACGATCTCCGAGGGCAAATTCCATCAGATAAAGAGAATGTTCGCCGCCGTCGGATGCAAGGTGGTATCGCTCGAGAGAATATCCTTCGGACCGCTGAAGCTTGACCCGTCGCTCGGGCGCGGCGAATGGCGGTACCTCACGGAGGATGAAATATCGTCGATCACGAAAGAGGAAAGCATATAATAATGAAAATTCACTTCACGAAGATGCAGGGCACCGGAAACGACTATATATATATAAGCTGCGCGGACAAAATTCCGTTCGACCCCGCCGCCCTTGCATCCGTGATGTGCCCGCGCCGCCTGTCGGTCGGTGCCGACGGCATCGTTCTGATATGCCCGTCGCAAAAAGCCGACGCCGCGATGCGGATATTCAACGCCGACGGCAGCGAGGGAAAAATGTGCGGAAACGCGATACGCTGCGTCGGGAAGTACCTGTGGGACAGCCGAGCCGTGAGAAAAACGGTCATCACGGTCGAGACGCTCTCCGGGGTAAAGACGCTGACGCTCCGCACGGACGGCGATGCCGCCTCGTCCGTCTCCGTCGATATGGGGTATGCCGAATTTGACCCGGAGAAAATTCCCGTTCTTTCAAGTGAAAAGATGATCGGCAGTGAGATCGCGGTCGGCGGAATGCGCGTGCGCGTGACGGCGCTTTCCGTGGGAAATCCGCACGCGGTCGTGTTCTGCGATGATATCGCCTCTCTCGATCTCGAGAAAATCGGTCCCGCTTTTGAGCATCATCCGCTCTTTCCCGAGCGCGTGAACACGGAATTCGTGCGCATAGTCAGCCGCACCGAGATCGAAATGCGCGTCTGGGAGCGCGGCTCCGGCGAGACGTGGGCATGCGGCACGGGAGCGTGCGCCGCGGTATGCGCCGCGGTCGAAAACTCCCTCTGCGACGCCGAAACCGATGTGCGTGTTCGCCTGCGCGGCGGCGAACTGACGGTCCGCGTCGGCGCAGACCGCCGGATCACGATGGAGGGGGATGCGGTGCGGGTATACGACGGAATCTATGATTTTCGCGGATAACGCCGTCGGAGAAGGGAGCGGGCATGAAAATAAAGATCAACGAAGGCTTTCTCGGTCTGAAGGATAATTATCTGTTCTCCGAGGTCGCGCGGCGGGTGCGGGATTACGTCAGCGTACACCCCGAAGAGGCGAAGCGTCTCATTCGCCTCGGAATCGGCGATGTCACGCTTCCGCTTGCGCCGTGCGTCGTCGAAGCGGCGCGGCGCGCCGCCGCGGAGATGGGTGAAAGCGAAACCTTTCGCGGATACGCGCCCGAGCGCGGATACGCTTTTCTCCTTGAGGCAGTCGCGCGGCGATATGCCTCGCTCGGCGTATCGCTCGGCGAGGATGAAATCTTCATCTCGGACGGTGCGAAATCCGACGCGGGCAACATCGCCGATATTCTCGGCGACAGCCCCGTGTACATTCCCGACCCCGTCTACCCCGTCTACGCGGATTCAAGCATAATCGCGGGGCGGCGCATACGCATGATCGAAGGAAATCGGGAAAACTTATTTCTTCCGATGCCGGACGAGATCACGGAAAGCGGCGCGGTGTTCTTCATCTGTTCGCCGAACAATCCGACGGGCGCGGTCTACTCGCGCAAGCAGCTTGAAAAGTGGGTGGATTTCGCCCGCGATACGGGATCGCTCATCATATACGATTCCGCATACGAAGCGTTCATCGACGGGGACTTTCCCCATTCGATATACGAGATCGACGGAGCAAAACAATGCGCGGTCGAAATATGCAGCCTGTCAAAATCGGCGGGCTTCACCGGAATGCGGTGCGCATGGGCGGTCGTGCCGTCCGGACTTTTCGCGGGAGATGTGTCGCTGAACGCGCTTTGGGCGCGGCGGCAGGCGACGAAATTCAACGGCGTCGCATACATTATTCAGCGCGCCGCCGAAGCCGCACTCTCCGACGAGGGACGCGCGCAGTGCGCGGAAGCGATCCGAATTTACAGGGAAAACGCGCACATTCTGTCCGCGCCGCTTGACGAAAAGGGAATTTTCTACACGGGCGGCAGATCGTCACCGTACATTTGGATGAGGTGCCCCGGCGGTATGGGATCATGGGAATTTTTCGACCTGCTTCTCAAGAAAGCGCAGATAGTCGGAACGCCCGGCGAGGGCTTCGGCAGCGCGGGGCGCGGGTATTTCCGAATCACCTCATTCGGAAAGCGGAGCGATACCTCCAAAGCCGCCGAACGGCTGCGCGCGCTGCTCTGAGAGCTCTATTCCGCAGGACACGTCCGACCTCGGATGCGCCCGGCGGATTCGGCGGAATATAAGCCGCGCGGCGGTATGCGTTCCGGGTGAACCACGCGCGGCAGCGCGGATATTTCCGCATCGCGGCATCATAAAAAGATAATATTAAAAGTAAAAGTCCGCATCGGCAAAAGCCGTGCGGCGGACGGCGGCGCTTCTCGCCGCAAAAAGGAGGATTTATGAAAAGAGACAGACTGACGGAATACGCGATCGAGCTTCAGAGCCTCGCTCAGGCGGGGCTTCACTACGGAAAGGACATTTACGACCGTGAGCGGTACGAACGCATCCGCGAGATCGCGGCGGAGATCATCTCGATGAAAACCGAGCTTCCGCTCGACACTGTAACGGGGCTGTTCTGCTCCGACAGCGGATATCAGACGCCGAAGATCGATACACGCTCCGCGATATTCAGAGACGGGAAAATTCTGCTCGTACACGAGGCGAACGGCACATGGTCGCTCCCCGGCGGCTGGTGCGAGGTCACGATGTCTCCGGCGGAAAATGCCGTCAAGGAAACGAAGGAGGAAGCGGGGCTCGACGTCGCGGTGAAGTCGGTCATCGCCGTGCAGAACCGCGATTTTCACAATCTTCCGCCTTACGCATACGGCGTGGTCAAGATATTCTACCTCTGCGACGAGCTCGGCGGAGAATTTGCCGAAAACTCGGAGACCGTCGGGATCGGCTGCTTTGACGAGGACAATCTGCCGCCGCTCGCCGAAGAAAAATGCAGCGAAGAACAGATCCGCATGTGCTTTCGCGCGTACCGCGACAGCGCGTGGAAAACCATGTTCGACTGAGAGCGCAGCCGTGCGAGTGAAACGCAATCGCAGCCGTGCGACAGATACACTGCAGCGAAAATTCAGAGAATATCCGCCGAGCATACGAATGTAAAACACGGGCATCCTCCGCATCCGCTGAAATTCAAAACCAAAAGAAAAGCCCCGCCGAAGCGGGGCACGGCTCAGAGCGCATATTCGCTGATGCGGTCTTCGAGCAGGCAGTATTCAACATCATTGACGGTCAGTCTCGGATTCTCATTTATGATCGCGTTCTTCCATTCATCGGTATACCATTCGGTCTGCTCGACAGAAGCCACCGACTCATACCAACGCATGAGTACCAGCCTGCCGTTTGCATCGACATAATTCTCCGTGACCAAGGTGCCGTTTTGAACATTGATAAACTTAACGGTCTCAAAAGCTCTTTCGCCTACGGTTACATCAAACGTACCCATGGTGTATCGGACATTATACTCATTGACAACGATCTTTCCGTCGACAACCTCGGGTGGATTTTCTTTGATAAGCAGCGGTCTGCCGTGAACACGGTCATTTCCGTTTACTTTGACATCGTAATCTTCTTCCAAAAATGTGTGAATGGCTGTAGGATAATCATCATCCGCGTCGCTGTCACAGGCGACGGTTGCAAGGTCACGAACATATTCGTCGGTCAGCTGCGAAAACCAGATGCACTCGTTTTTGTAAAGCTTACCGGCTTTGACATTGTAGGTATCCCTGCATATTTTAACGCCTTCAACACCGTGTATCACAGCTGCCTTCGGGACATAGCAGGAGGACACAAGCGCCAGCTTTCCGGACGGATAGCGATATGTTCCCTCCGCATTTTTATTTCCGATCACCGGAACAATAAACGATTCGTCGGCACATTTGACCTCGAAAAACGGACGTGAGCTTTTTTTGATAATGAGCGTCGGCACGTTCTCGGAAAATCCGCGGGTATAGTCTTTTTTCGGCATGATCTTTCTTCCTTTCTCAAACATCAGAATCTGTTCGGGAGTACACACGGAACGGAATTGATTTTTTGCATAATGAAGGCGGCTTTTCACTGTCCCGACGGGAATATCGAGTCTTTTCGAAATGTCTTCCTGAGACAGATCTTCGAAAAAATACAGATATAGGATCTGCTTTTCTTTGCCCCCGAGTGCGTCCAGGGTATCGCGTACGGCGCTGTGCTCCGTGATTCCGATTCCTGCGGCGCCCAACGCCGATTCGGACAGCGAATCCAAAGGAACCTCCGAACTTGCCGCCTTCAGTCTGTAATAGTCGGTGCACTTGTGTTTGGCAATGCCGATCAGCCAAGCCTTGAAAAATGCGTGATCGCTCAGCGTGTCGAATTTCAGCGCGGCGCAAAGGCATACGTCCTGAATGACATCTTCCGCATCATGCCTGTCGGCGATCTTGAAATTCACATAGCGCTGAAGCGGGATCAGTTTTTCCTGCAGCAGCTTTTCAAATTCGTTCACATTATTACCTCCCGGTAAACGGTTTTGAAATCGATTTCACCTATACAGTCGGAATAAAAGATCAAAAGGTTCAGGTTTTATGAAAAAATTATAATATAATCCGTTCGGCGAAAATGCCTCGGAAGCACGGAGCGAAAAAAGCCGGACGGCTGTCGGCAGGAAACGGGCTGCGGCTTCCGGCAAAATTCACATGCCGAAGCAAAAGCGGATAAAGACTGTTTTACGGTGCAGGATAAGGCAAGAAAAGAAATTCCGTCATGTTCGGGTGCCGGAAAGAGAACAGGTGTCCTCCGTGGGGATAGGCAAAAGACACACGCCCATTATGGAGAACACCTTTTCATTTATACTGTATCAGATATTCTTTCCCTTGTCAAGACCGGCGGAGAAATCCCGCTCATGCGCGGCGGCGGACGAGCTGCCGGACGGAGAGACACACATAAGGTGAAGTACGGGACGTGCGCGGCACGCCTGCAAAATAACACAAAAAATCCCCCGCACTTTTGTGCGGGAGACCTTAGTGAAAGCAAAACAGTCAAAACCAATCACCCATCGGGCGATAAGGAAACAAACTTAAGCCTGCCTCCATGATTCTCGGCTGCCCGGCTTCCGGGCTGGTGAACGATAACGCAGAAGATACGAACACATCACCGTATTCGTAAAGGTCCGATAGCTCTTCAAACTTAATAGAGCGGCGGTCTCTTGAGTAATTGAACAGGATTTCGATTCTGTCATCGAATACATAAATTGCATTGACGAATGTTTCTATGAGCTGCCGCTGTGAGGCTCTGTCGTTCAAGTCCTTTTCCCTTTGAGAATAAAGCCATGCAAGGATGGTATCCCTCGTTGCCAAGCCCGTCTTTGCGTATTCTTCCTCGGCGATTTGTGCCTGCAGCTCGGATTTTTGTTCGTCGAGTTCGTCCATTCGCGCTTTTGTCATGTCGTTGAACACTCCGGCTTCAATCGCGCGAAGTATATTAATCTGCGCTTTTTCAACCTCTCGCAGTCTTTTCTTCAGCGCATCGGTCATGTCATCATCGTTTTGCAGTTTCACATAGTAGGAATAAACATTGTCGGCGATAAAGGCGAGAAGGCTGTCGTCGTCAAGAATTGCGGCTATCCGATCAAGGACAAGCGTTTCGATATAGTGCTGCCGCACTGCCTTCTTTTTACATGCATGGTCTCTTCGCTTCTTAACGCATGTGTAATAACTGTGCTTTGTTCCGTTTTTGCTTGTGCCGCTTTCGCCTATCATTTTTGAACCGCACATCCCGCAGAAGAGTTTATCGGTCAAAATGTAATCGAATGTATCCCACAGCTTCGACGGCTTTCGTTTGTTCACCTTTAGCATCTCCTGCACTTTTTCGAAAGTGGCTCGATCCACGATCGCGGGAATGCCGTTTTCGATTCTGACGCTCCCGTTATATGTGTATATTCCCGTATACTTCACGTTTCTTAAAACTGTGTATAGGCTGTCAACTTTGAAACGCGACCCTCTTGCAGTCCGAATTCCGGAATCGTTGAGAGTTCTCACAATTTCCGAAATTTTCGTACCGCCTGCATACATATCGAATATCCGCCGCACTGTCGGTGCGGTGTTCGGATCGATTACAAACTTCTTTGTTGCGGGATCGACGGCATATCCGAGAGGGGTCGTTCCTCCGGTACTTTGACATTTTTCCGCGTTTGCGTGCATCCCGCGGCGCACATTCTGACTGAGCTGCAAGCTGTAATATTCCGCCATGCCCTCAAGGACACTTTCGAGAATTACGCCTTCGGGGGAGTCGGGGACGTTCTCGGCGACATACACGACCTTCACGCCGTTCTTCTTGCAGCGGTATTTATTTGCCGCTATTTCCTCGCGGTTCCTGCCGAATCGGTCGAGCTTCCAAAGTATAATCGTGGAGAAGGTTCCTTTGGCCGTATCTCGCAGCATTTCCTGAAAAGCTTCGCGGTTATCCGTGCGCCCGCTTTTTGCCCGGTCAATGTATTCGTGAATTATATTATAGCCGTGTGTCTCGGCGTATTTATAAGCTTCGGAAAGCTGTCCTTCTATGGACTGCTCTCCTTGCTTCCGGCTTGAGTACCGAGCATACACGGCTGCTCTGTTATTCTCGGACGTCTTCGCCTTTTCTTTTTTCATTTCTTATTCCCTCGTGTGGGCTTGACAGCTGATTATCTTTTTCAAACTTTCTCGGACGTTCTGTGACGGAAAGCCCGCCGAAAGCCGAGCGCTTCTGCCTCTTTGACGGTCGCCGTATAGCACTCGCCCTTTCCGGAATCAATAGCGATACGGTCATACTGCTGATCAAACGGCAGATGATAGATTTTTTCTTTTGTATTTTTGTTTATGTTGCACTTTATCAGCGGGTGCGATTCGTATTGTATGTACTCGACTTGTATCCCGAGATAGTCGGCAAACTTTTTCGCAGTGTCCGATAAAGAACATGTGCACACAAGCGTCCCCCGAACCTGCTCGTCCGGATGTTCTATCGAATATGCGACCACGCTGCCGTAAAGCTGACAAATGTGATTCTCGTGAATTACTTTGCCTTCTACCCACCGCTTACATTGAACGATGAGCGTTTCCTCGCGGTTCTTAATTATCAGGTCGCGCCCGAGATCGCCGAAGCCCATCACGGCGCCGTGGTATATAACGCTGTAATCTTTTGCTTCATAAAGATAGCCGATATATCTTTCGTATTCTATACCGATCTCCCAATTGCTTTTCGCACGTTCGGAATAACGATCAAGTGCAAGCTGATATTTTTCCGCAGGCGGAAGAGAATCGTACTCCTTACGGGACAGCCATCTCCTCATGCTTTCGTATTCTGTCTTTCCGTCACAATCCTCAATGCGGTGTTCGAAGATCTCTTTCGGCGGAGTATCGTTGAATTCCGACAGCCACGGAGCGACAGATTCGTATATGGTGATAATATGCTCCGCGCATTTCAGCCTTTCAATCAGCTTTCTTTTTTCATGGGCAGCAGCTGCCACTGCTTCTGCGGCCTTGACTGCAGGCGGAGACTTATATCTCAGCTTCTGTGACAGCGCCATAGCTTCGGCATACAAACAATCGGCGTAAATCCGGCTTATCCACGGGAAAGTAATGCTCCGGCTGTTTATAATTTTACGGTACTTCTCTGACTTTCTCTTCAGCATCCCGAGCATTTCTTCTTCACTCGCAATTTCTCGTTTGAGACCTTCGCTCTCACGCTTCAGGTCTTCACGCGCATTCGAAAGAAAAGTATTTTCGGATTCTATTTTGCGTATACTGTCGGAATACCTGCTCAGCGCAGTACGCAGTTCATAAGAATGTTTGTCCTCCATACAGGCAACTCCGAGCTGTATCGCAAGGAAAAACATATGCTTGCACGGCTTCCCCAGCTTTGTAAAATAAGGGCAGGAACATGAATCGAGCGTTGTACAGTAGATATCTCCTTCGGAACCGTTTATTTCACAGGAGAAGGAGATAACGTCTTTAAGAGATATGCCGTCGAAAATATCGCAGGCTTTCCCCGGCTTGTCGCTGAAATAGTCTATCAATTGATCGGTAAGGACGTACTTTTTCCAAATGTATTTGCTGAATGGAGTTGCGATATCTCGGTTGTACAAAGAAATGTATTTTGAAAGACGTTCCTTCAGCTCGGCGTTCTCTGCGGAAAGGTTCCTGATCCGTCGATTTGCCTCAAAGGTTTCGTCCTCATGAGCTTTCAAGAGCTTTGAAAAACGCTCGTCGGCACGGTCTTTTTCTTCGGAAAGCGAAGCCTTCTCCGAGTTCATTCTCTCGATTTGCCCGTTTAGATTCTTTATATCGTCCTTTTTCAGAACAAGCGCGAGATAAAGAACAACGATCACGACAGCGAGCAGAACGATTACAGCCGTATTCAATGTCCTTCCTCCCTTATGACACGATATTGAAGAGCTTTCCTGCTCAGAATTTTGCCCTGAGTTCCACCACTTTGCCGAGGATGCGCACGGGCTTCTCCTCGATTTCGCGGTTGGAAAAGAACATAGGGGGATAGGCGGGGTTTGTAGAAATAAGCATGATGCCTTCGGGCATCTTTTTTATTATCTTGCACGTTGCTTCTTCGCCGTTTACCATTGCGATGACGGTGTCGCCGGAGTCACAGTCGTCCTGAAGCCGGACGATGACGGTGTCGCCTTCCTTCATGCGCGGCTCCATGGATGTGCCGTGAATCCGCAGACCTATGTATTTACCGCACCGAGCCATATCCTCCGTGATCTGTTCGCGGTCGATAATTTCTTCTATTGCTTCGATCGGAATTCCTGCCGCAACTCTGCCGAGAACGTTTATCCATGTAGGATCGGGAGCGGATTTTTCATCGGAAATGCCCAAAAGATATTCAAGGGATACGTCAAACAACTGTGCCATCTCTGCTGCTACGTCCATGTCAGGCGAAGTTCTCCCGGTCTCCCACTGCGAGATGGCTGTTTGATGAACATTTAATTTGTTTGCCAATTTCACCTGCGAATACCCGTTCAGCTTTCGTAATTCTTTTACTCTATTCATCGGATGTCACCTCCCAAGTATATTATATTAGATTCGCTAATGAATCGCAACGATTTTTTAAGAAAAAATATTAGGATTTCTATTGACAACGGCGTATTTTTGTGATATTGTAATAGTGACGCTAATATTAGCAAGGAGGGAATATCATATGAATATTAGTGCGGCTCGTGAAAGGGCGGGAATTACACAAGGCGAGTTGGCAAAACGCATGGAAGTGACTCAAGGTGCGGTGTCACAATGGGAATCCGGTCAGACAAGACCACGTTCCGGGACACTGTCAAAGCTTGCGGACATACTCGGATGCACGGTGGATGAGCTTCTGCGGGGAGGTGAGAAGTAATGCCGCGGGTGAGGAACGCGCGCGATCCGATCAGGTTTGATTCGTTTCCGACGGGGATCGAAAAGGAGATCATGGCGCGCAAGCTTTGCGAATATTTCATGAAATTTTACGAGGTGCCGGAGAACCGGGAGCGGCTTGATCGGTATGCGGAAGAGCTGAAAAAAAGAAAGGAGATGCGGGAAGATGGAGAAAGAACGGTTAGACAAGATTCTTGAGGATCACAAGAAATGGTGGGAGAGCGAGGGACGTGAGGGAAAGCAAGCGGACTTACGCGGGGCGGATTTACGTGAGGCAGAATTGCGCGGAGCGAAGCTGAACGGAGCAGACCTGCGCGGGGCAGATTTGCGCAACGCGGATTTGGGCAATGCAAACTTGCGGTATGCTGCACTAAACACGGCGGATTTACGCCATGCAAGTCTGATTTATGCGGATATACGCGGGGCGGACTTATCGTATGCCGATCTACGCGAAGCAGACCTACGCTGTGCTGACCTGTTTTTGTCAATTTTGCGCAATGCAGATATACGCGATGCCTATCTGAAGAACGCGGATTTGAATGATGTGAACCTGAGCGGCGCGAACCTGAGCGGTGCGATTACAGAAGGAGATGTGACACTGTGAACAAGAATCGGGCAAAAAGAAAAGCCGACCGTGCGGCGGCTTACGAGCTGATCTGCGAGGGGTTATGCATTGCGGCGTTCTTCCCGCTGACCGTCGGGTTCATATGGCTGTCGGAGAGCCTCGAGAGGGCGCTCCTGCATTTCGGCGCGGCGGTCATACTCGGGCTCTCGGCGGCTGCGTTTCACCGTGCGGCGGATGCGCTGTACACGGAGGAGGTCGTATCGAACGTAGTATCGGCGGAGCTTATCCGTGCGGTGGGCGCGTCGATGAGGCGTGCGGGCAAAAAGAAAAGCAGCACACGCCGGGGAGGGCGTGCGCCGCATGAGAAAAAATTGAACCGACCCTATTATACCACATGCGGTCGGATTTGTAAAGGGGAAAACAGACAATGAGTGAAAGATTAAGGACGATGACCGACGGGGAGGTCGTGACATCGTACAGGCAGGCGAAGAACAAGCGGGAGCAGCTCGGCATACTTGCCGATCTGAATCTGATGACTGTCGAGCAGGTGCGCGAGATACTCCGCGCGGCGGGGATCGGGGAGGTCGGAGAAGCGAAGAAGGTCCGGCGCGAGCCGCCGAACGTATGGCGGGCCGAAGAGCTTGCCTCTCTCCGGCGCATGTGTGCGGAGGGGCGCGGGCTCGGCGAGATATCGGAAGCTCTCGGAAGAACGAGGCACGCCGTGCACCGCAAGGGCGTCTCCCTGGGGCTTGCGTTCTGCGAGGACGTGCTCCCCGGCGAGGACGTCGGAAAGAAGCGGTCGAACAAGAAGTGGACGACGGGGGAGCTTGACTCCCTGCGGCGCATGGCAGCCGAGGGAAAGACTGCGGCGGAATGTGCCGAAGCGCTCGGGCGGACGAAGACCGCCGTGATGGACAGGGCGTTCATGCTGAAGATTCCCTTGGTGCGGTCGAACGCAGCCGTGCCGGGTGTGCCGCGCGAGAGGCATGCGTCGAACGGGTGGATACAGGCCGAGGTCTCGGCGCTTCGGAGACTGTGCGCCGAGGGAAAGACTGCGGCGGAATGCGCCGAAGCGATCGGACGGACGAAGAACGCCGTGTACATGCGTGCGAAGGCGCTCGGGCTTTCCTTCAGGCGTGCACATGCGGCGGTGAAGGCGGAGAAAGCAGCTCCGGCGAAGGCGAAAAAAGCGGCGCCGAAAGAGGCGATCGGCGGGGATTGGAGGAGCGATCTCACCGCCGCCTTGGCGGCGGCGGAGGAGATTGCGGCGGCGAAGGGGCGCGTGCCGAAGAATGTGCGCATACTTGCCGGAGGCGAGATCGCCACGGTCGAGGTATTCTTCCCCGGCGGGGAGGTATACGGGGTCATACTGAGGGGAGGAAAAGAAGATGCTGACGTACAGGGATGAAGTCGGGGGCGTCCGGATCGAAGGATGCAATGCGGAGAATGAAGTTGAGAAGATCAAAAGCTGTGTGGAGCGGCTGAACGACTACGAGAGGATCGGTCTGACGCCGGGGCAGGTGCGCACTCTGATCCGGAAATACCGCGAGCTGCGCGGGAGCGAGGCTGCGCGGACGTCGGATGCGGATGTGCGCGAGGTGATGGAGGAGTACAACCGCGCCTGCCCTTCGCTTCCGCAGTGCCGGACGGTGACGGACAGGCGGCGTGTGGCAATCCGCACGGTCGGCAAGGTGCTCGGCGGGAAGTCCTGGGGCGAGTTCTTCGCGCTCGCGGAGGCATCGGACTTTCTTTCGGGGCGATCCGGACGCTGGAAAGCGTGCTGCTTTGACTGGCTGATGAAGCCGTCGAACGCGGTGAAGGTGCTCGAGGGAGTATATGCGAACGGCACTGCGGCGGCTGCGGCGGGAAGCTTTGACACGGGCGAGTTCTTCGCGGCGGCGTGTGCGAAGTCATACGGGGGATGAGATGAAAGAGACGGAAGAAAATTATGCGCTCAAGCTCTGCCCCTTCTGCGGAGGAATGGCTAAAATGAAACTGCTGACGGGGCGCTTTGCGGTCGTATGCGAGAACAGGTGTGTCGGCACGCGCCTGCTCCGAAGCAAAAAAGAATGTGCCGACATTTGGAACAAGAGAGCTTAGAAAAAGGAGGATAGGTCATGGAGAGGGTCTACGAGGACTGCGGTGCGCATCCGCGCAGGCGCGGGGCGAAGAAAATCGTATCATACATAAGGCCGGACGATCCGCGCGCGTGCGCATACGATTGGCGGTACTATTACGGATTCTACCTGGGCGGCTCCCGCATGGCGCTCTACCCGGCGGATGCGGAAACGGCGAAGAAGTGCGGCAAGACCGTGATCTCGCTTGATCTGATCCGCGACGGTCGGCGTCAGGCGGGACGCTGATTTTGCAGTCGAATGCACGCTTTGGCGTGAGAAAGGAACGAGAAAAAATGAACCTGAAGAGACGCGAGAGATGTCCGGAGGGGCTCCGGATAATGATGAGCATCCGCCCGGAGTGGACGGAGAAGATATTCGCCGGGAGCAAGGTGATCGAGGTACGCCGGACGGCGCCGCACATTGAAAGCGAAAGGCAGTTTCCGATAAAGGTGTATGTTTACGAGACGAAGGGCACAAAGGCAAAGCCGGGCGCGGGGGCGGTGATCGGGGAATTCACCTGTCCGAGGGTCCATCGGATGAATGTCGAAAGACTTCGCCGAGATCCTCTGCTCTACGATCGGTTCCGCGAGAAATGCGGCATGGGCGAGGGCGAGTTTGAGGACTATGTCGGAAAGCGCGACTTTGCGGCGTGGGATATCGTCTTCTCTCCGCGGCGGTACGCCGAGCCGGTGCCGCTTGCGGCTTTCGGACTGAAGAGAGCGCCGCAGTCGTGGATGAAGCTCAAGCCGCGGGGGGTGAGGAAATGAGTGAAGCAAAGAAGTACACGGCGGCGAAGGAGAAGCTTGCGGCGGAGCTCAAAGCGACGGTGACGCGCGAGGACTTTCGCTTGCTCGAGCGTCATGTGTGTGCGGCGCTGACGGAGTTCTGCCGGCAGAGCGAAGCTTTTGCGGACGCGGTTCTGGAATCGGAGAAGAAGCTCTCCGACTGTACGGCGTCGCTCGTCTCCTCGGGGGCGCGCTGCCTCGATGCGCGCGAAGCGTACCGCCGCGCGGCGAAGTTCTATCTGCCCTCGGCGGAGGTTGAGGAGAACATATCGTTCAAAATAAGCGTGCCGGGCGAGAGGCGCGACGTGTCGTCGCTGTCGCTCGACGATCTGATCGGAGGCGGCATATGATTACGTACAAGGGGTTCAACGGGGACATGACGTGCAGGGGCTTTGCCTTCCGCGAAGGAGAGCGGTCCGAGGAGAGTGAGGCGCAGGCGGGACGGTGCGGCTTTCACTCGGCGGTAAATCCGCTTGATGTGCTTGCCTACTACCCCAGCCCGCTGGAGGCGGTCTATTATGTATGTGAGGCCTCGGGGGACATCAGCGAGGACGGGAGCGATTCAAAGGTGTCGTCGACCGAGCTCACGCCGATCTCGAGGCTGAGCTTTGAAGAGCTTATATGGCACGCGCTATGGTACATGGCGGCGCATCCGAACGCGCCGCTGTCGTCGAGGGTGATGAGAAACCGTGCGATGTGCACAAGCCTTGCGGTCGTTCGCGGGAAAGCGCCGTGCGGTGCGGTATCCGAGATCGGCGGGGTGATCGGGCTTGCCGAGGAGGACAAGGCGGGGCGTGTGCGCGCATGGCGGGTGCTCGTCTGTGACGGCGAGGCAGTGAAGCCGGGGGTCGTCTACAACATGAAGGGGGTTCCGGCGGATGAGTGACGTTTTTGACGGATATTCGGCGCCGGATGTGCCGGAGGAGGTCTTCCGGGACATCGAAGGAGAGTTTCGCACCTACTTGTTTTTCGAAAACATCGCGCGCGGGGTGCGAAAGTACACCTGCACGGCGTGTCACGGAGTTTTCGAGCGCGGGGCGGCGGTGCTTCTCCGCACGGAAAGTGCGGAAGACCGTGCGCTTGCGTCGGCGAAGCATCTGACCGAGGCGAGGTGCCCTTTATGCGGCGCTCTCTCGCAGGTGAGAAACGCGAGATACTCGCGCACGGGGTGTTATGAGGCGAAGTTCAAAGCGATCTTCGTTCCGGTCAACCATGATGAGGTATGGGTTCGATGCTTCGCCGTGGATAAAAGATACCGCGACGTGATCGATCCTGCGGCGGAGCGGACGGAGTATTTCACCTACCGCCTCACACCGGGGACGGCGATTCAGTGGCGGCACGGCTGGACGGGAGCGGAGCGGGTGAAGGTGTGGCACGATCCGTTCCTCTGGAACCACGGATACTACACGGAGAAGTACGACTATGACACGGTATGGGCTTCGGGGGAAATTGGGAGCATTGACGGGACGTTTCTCAAATACTGCGCATTCGACCGATACGACGGCGTGCGGGCGTTCAACGTGCCGCTCTTGAAGTACCTGTGCTGGTACTGTCAGCATCCGCAGATCGAGATGCTTGCGAAACTCGGGCATGATTCTCTGATAACGGAGATGCTCGAGCGGAACACGGACTGCCCGAGGCTTATCGATTGGACGGCGCAAAGTCCCGCCGCGCTCTACCGTCTCGACGGGCAGGAGTACCGGGAGTTTGCCGCGCGCTGCTGCGACACGGATATTCTGCGCGCCTACCGTGCGCTCGGAGCACGGCTTGCGTGGGACGATGCCGAGTCTCTCTTTCGGGTCTGTCAGTGCTCGAGAGGGCGCGTGCGCTCCTTTGCCGCCGCTGCAAAGCGGTGGAGCGTGAGAGGGCGCGACGCTCTGCGGTATGTGCGGCGCGTTCACGGGAAGGAGGCGGCTGCCGACCGCTGTGCGAAGTGGGAGAGGTATTCCTCCCTTGCGTGCTCTCTCGGGCTTATCGGGAAGATCGAAGCCTTTCCTCCGAAGCTTTCCGCCGCCGTCGCGCGGCTTGAGTTCCAAAAGGGCGAAGCCGAGATACGGGACCGTGCGAAGGCAGCGAGGAGCGAGGCGGTGCGTGCCGAAAAAGCGCTCCGGGAGAGGTTCCCGAAGGTCGGCGAGATATGCGAATCTCTCCGCGGCGCATACGCCTACACGGACGGGCAGTATGAGATCGTTGTTCCGGAGGGGATCGCGGACATTGTTGCGGAGGGGATCGCGCTCGGGCACTGCACGGACGCGCGGCGGGTCGAAAGATATCTCGACCGCATCACGGAGGGCGAGAGCTTCATCATGTTTCTCCGGAAAGCCGAAGCGCGCGATGTGCCGTGGTACACGCTTGAGGTCGAGCCGGGCGCCCATGTGCGGCAGAAGCGCACGCTTAACGACACGCAGGGCGGCGATCTTGCGGATGCGGAGGCGTTCCTTCGCAAGTGGCAGTCGGCGATCTCCGGGCATCTGAGCGCGGAGGAGATACGCCGCGCGGAGATATCGCGCATCAAGCGGCTTGCGGAGTTTGCAAAGCTCCGTGCGGACGGGGTCACGGTCATGTACGGGGATTTTGCAGGTCAGCTTCTCGCGGACATCCTCGAGGGGGACCTCATGGAAAATGAAAGCATTAAAGGAGAAAAGATATGTCGGACGTAATATGCGCCGAGGGGCGCGACACT
>QWCN01005012.1_pt1 | contig 17325 bp, 14 predicted proteins | sample 1972711 | NCBI WGS metagenome assembly QWCN01 (sample SAMN09866707, study PRJNA288562) | Human gut metagenome isolate term1_stool, whole genome shotgun sequencing... | isolation source: gut | host: Homo sapiens | place: USA: California
CAAGAAAGTAAGCGACGAAATGTATATCTCCCCGCGTTACCTTGCGAACATTGAGAACAACGGGCAACACCCAAGTTTGCAGATTTTCTTTGAGCTTATGCAGCGTTACAATATATCCGTAGACCAGTTCCTTTTTGACAGCCCCGCCGGGAAAGACACCAATCGGCGGCAGCTTGACGCGCTCCTTGACGATATGAGTGATACAGGCATACGGATTGTGAGCGCAACAGCAGAGGAAATAGCCAAAGTCGAAAAAGAGGGCAGATAAGATGTGTCCGGCAAAACTGAATAGGATTTAGAAAGCGTTGTAATCTTTTTTGAGATTGCAGCGTTTTTCTTTTGCAAAAAACCGTCATTTTTCCTTTTCTCGGTGTTGTAGGTAGTGTAGGGATAAGTTTCGTAGCAAGCATAGGAAAGGGGTACCCTTTCCGTATTTTCGCCCTCCCGCGCTGCGGCGCGTCGGTTGAAAACTGCTTGTTGGGAAGTGTCCCAAACCCTCGGAACGGAAAGGAGCGAAAACATGGACGGAAGAAAACGGACAATACAAATCAAATTCAGAGTGACAGAAGCGGAACGGGATTTAATCTTAGAAAAAATGAAGCTCGTCCCCACCCGGAACATGGAAGCCTATCTGCGGAAGATTGCCATTGACGGGTACATTATACAGGTAGACCATAGCGACATTAAGGCTATGACCGCAGAGATACAGAAAATCGGCGTGAACATCAATCAGATTGCAAAGCGCGTCAACGCGACGGGCAGCGTCTACCAAGAGGACATAGAGGAAATAAAGGGGGTGCTTGCGGAGATATGGCGGTTACAAAGATTAAGCCTATTAAAAGCACGTTGAGCAAAGGGATATTGAATTTGAATATACCCTGTCGCAAGCTCTGGGAAAGGGGAACAATTTAGCGTTTCATCTGATACAGTCCTTTGAGCCGGGGGAAGTGGATTACGAAACAGCCCACAAAATCGGAAAGCAGCTTGCCGACGCGGTAACAAAGGGGCAGCATGAGTATGTACTCACGACGCACATTGACAAAGGACACGTCCACAATCACATTATTTTCTGCGCGGCAAACTTTGTAGACCACCGCAAATACAATTCCAATAAGCGCAGCTATTACGGAATCCGCAACATGAGCGACAAGCTGTGCCGGGAAAATGGATTGTCCGTCGTCGTTCCGGGCAAAGGAAGCAAGGGAAAGAGCTATGCGGAATATCAAGCGGAAAAGACGGGTACCAGTTGGAAAGGCAAGCTGAAAACCGCCATTGACGCGCTCATTCCCCAAGTGTCCAGTTTTGAGGAATTATTACAGCGTTTACAGGCGGCGGGCTATGAGGTAAAGCCGGGGAAATACATTTCCTGCCGTGCTCCCGGACAGGAACGGTTTACCCGCTTGAAAACCCTCGGCGCAGACTATACAGAGGAAGCCTTAAATGAACGGATAGAGGGCAGACGCACCCGCACGGCGAAAGCTCCACGCGCGGATCACGGCGTTAGTCTGCTGATTGATATTCAGAACAGTATCAAGGCGGCGCAGAGCCGGGGCTATGAACAGTGGGCGAAAATCCACAATCTGAAACAGGCGGCTAAGACCATGAATTTCTTGACGGAACACAAGATTGAACAGTACGCAGATTTGACCGCGAAAATCGCGGAAATCCAGACGGAAAGCGAACAGGCCGCCGACGCGCTAAAGAGCGTCGAAAAGCGGCTTGCAGATATGGCGGTGCTGATGAAGAATGTTTCCACCTACCAAAAGACAAAGCCTGTCTATGACGCATACCGCAAAGCCAAGAATAGCAAGCAGAATATGAAAAGCTCCAGACGCAGAAAGAAGCTCTTTACGCTGATTATGGCAAGCTGAAAAAACAGGTTAGGGAATACGACGTTATCAAGCAGAACATAGACAGCATTCTACAGGCAGAGAAACAGCCGGAACGGGAAAAGGAAACAGAGCGCGGATAAAGAATCACAAAAAAAGAACAGGACGCGGAAGCCAGTCAATGACCTCCGCGCCCTGTCTTTTTGTGGGTGTTTTTTGTTGGAATGTTACGCAGTAGAACCGCGATTTTGGCACTTTAAGTATAAAGTATCGCCTTAATGATTTTCACGCGCCGCAAGCCTTATAAATCAAGGCTTTTTTCGCCCCTATTGCGTAACAAGAGCGCGTCGTTTCCTCATGCGCTCGGCGGCTTGTCTGCGGGTAATCCGCTTCCGGCAGTCCGGGCAGTATTTGACGCTGTTTGACTTTGAAGCAAACGCCGCGCCGCAGACGGTACACCGCCGCCTGTCCTCGCTCTGGAACAGTTCGGCATAGAGCAGCTTATCAAGGGGAAGCACCGCAATCCGAAACCACTTGCAGAGAAGCGAACAGGAAATAAGCTGCGGACATACGCACTCGTCCCCGTCGTCAAGCAAGATACAGTGTCCGTTGTCGCAGTTGCAGCACTCCCGGCGCACAAGGCTGTTTACTTTCCGGCTCTGGGGCGGCGATAGCCGCTTAATCCCGCTCATACTTCATCAGCGGCATACAGGGCAAGCTCCGCGTATTCTTCTTCGGTCAGCGCGTCCACTTTGGCAAGGGTGCGCTGTGCAAGCTCCCGCATATCCGCGTCCATGTAGGGCAGCGCGGCGTTGACATTCTCAATCAGCCCGCGCTTGCCGCCCTCGTTGTAAATGCTCAAAAGGTTTGTTTCCTCAACCGTTAATCTAATCATGCTCATACCTCCAAATCGTGATTTTTTGATTTTGCCGCCGCTTTCTTCGGGGTGGTCTTTTCCTTGTCTGCTTTAAGCTGCGCCCGGATAGAGGGGCGGGCTTTTCGTATTTCCTTATCCCTGTTTTCGCCCTTATCAATCAGCGCATACGTTCCGTGTCTGCCCTCGATTTTGGAAAAAGAAAGCGTCTTGTAGGGCAGCATGGAGAAAAGGCGGTCTAAGTCCTTTGTGTTCGCAAGCTGCATGAATGGGGTCGAAAGCTCCGCCATGAAATGTGTTTTGTTGGGGCTGTTCGGCGTATCGCGCCGCTTCATTTCCCCCACAATGCGCCGCGCTTCCGTTTCAATCAACCCGTCATGCAAAGCGGCGATATGCACCTTGAAGTCCCCCGGCGTAAGCTGCTCCCGGCTGCGCTTTTCCTCCTGTAAGAGAAATTGCAGCGCGTCCGGGTCGTTGGGGATTGCTTCAAAGCGTTCAAATTTTCCGTAGACCGTATCGGGATTGCCTGTAAAATACTGTCCGGCGGGTATGTCCCGCGTCCCATACTCATAAACCAGACGCACCGTATCGGCGGCAAGCTCCCTGTCCTTGACGCGCTCATAATGCCTTGCATAGTCAAGCTCATAGAGATTGCCTTTGATTTTCCCGCGCTCCTTGCCTGTCAGTTCGATTGCGTAAGCAAGGATACGGTCGCTTGTCTGCTCCATGTAGAATCGCCATGTGTTGTGGGGTGCGGTGTCCTTCAGAAACACGTCGCGCTCCCTAAAGCAATGCGTCCCCATAGGTCGGCAGAACCACAAGAGGGTCTTATCCTCCCGGTTGGGGCTTGCCGCCGCCTTTGCGATTATCTCTTTGTCAATGTCAAAATCGCTCTGATAAAAGCCCGTGTTCTGCTTCAAAACCGCATTGAGGGAAGCGAACACGTCCACATCTTCAAATTTGCTCAATCTCCCCATGCGTCAGCTCCTTTCCAAGTCCTGTGACTTCTGCTTTGCGGGCTTCTTCTGTGCCTTTTCCTTATCGGCTTTAAGCTGCGCCCGGATAGAGGGCTTCCGTTTTGGCTTCGCTTCCTTTCCGTTCTCCTTATCCGCTTTGACTGCGTTAGCCAGGTCAACAAGGGAAATCTGTTCGCCCGCCTTAACCTTTGCTTCCAGTTCTTCAACGGTGGGCGTGGGCGACTCATTGTTGATGATACCGTCAATCATATTTTCGTTTTGCTCGGTAGTCTGCTCGGTCGCTTTCAGATAATTCTCCGGCTGTAAAAACTCCGGCACGTCCTTATAGCCGAAACTGTCTACATAGTGGGCGGTGTCCTGTCCGTTCTGATGAAGCACCACCACGTCGGAAACGGAAAGGCTGTGTCCCTTAAAATCTTTCGGGTGGTCGATATTGAAACGGGTGTAAATATCTTCAAGGGAAGTACCCGGCGTAAGCAGCTCCTTTACCTGTCCCTGTGTCAGTTCCCCGGCGGCAAGCTGCCCCATAAGCTCGCGGCATTTTTCCAGTGTGCCGATATACAGAGCGTCGCCCATTTTTGCGGTAGGATTTCCCTGTGTAAAAACATACTCCTGTAAGATATAGCTGTTTTCCCGGCTGTCGCTGTAAGGATTGCGGCGCACCTTATAAATGCTTTCTTTTTCCGGCTGCGCCTGTGCCGCTTCCTGTGCGGGGGTTTCCGGCTGTTTCTGCTCCGGCGCGTCTGCCTGTTCCGTGGCGGTTGGCTGCTCGGCGGTCTGCTCCTTGTCCTGTACCTTTTGGATTTCTGCGATATGTCCGTCAATGGAATTGATAATCTCGGCGGCTGCGCTGCGTATGGTTTCCAGTGAGCTTTTCAGTTCTGCAAGCTCCCGCCCGCTGCTCCACCCGGCGACGTAGCCAAAAGAATAATCCGACGTATCAAGCCCGTAATGTTGGCAGACGGTATAGGCGACGCTTTCCGCTTCGACTTCGCGGGTGTTGCGGTCAACACGGGGCTGTCCGTCTTTCGGGGCGTTTAGGTCAATGTCATGCAGCTTCGCGTGTGCGATTTCATGGATAGCGGTTTTTAGGGTCTGTAATTCGCTCATGCCCTCGTTGAGCGCGATCCGCTTATCTGCCAAGTGGTAATAGCCATGTGAGCCGCCCTCGATTTTCTCAAAGGCAATCGGAACGGGGGAAGTCTTTTCAAGGGCGGCGAAAAAATCCTTGTAACGGTCAACGTCGCCTGTCAGCTCGTCCACCGCTATGTCCGGCAGCTCCTTTCCCTCGGTCTGCGACACGTCGAAAACCGTTACCACCTTATAGGCGGGTATCGTGATTTCTTTTTCCTCTGTAACCGGCTTCCCGTCCTTGCCGATAACGGGCTTCTGGGTGTGCGGGTCGATTTTCTGCATTTCCTGTTTGACTTTGAATGGCGACGGGGCAATAATTTTAATTCCCTTTTGCCCTTTCATCACGTTTCGCTCAAAGTTGTTTTTCCAAGCAGAAAAGCCCGCTACAAGGGAAGCGTCCGGCTTTTGCATGGCGATAAGCAGCGTATTGTTGAAGCTGTAATTATGGAATTTTGACATGACGCGCAGATATTCCTTGTAACGCTCGCTGTCAAAGAGTTCCGTAATGCCCTGTTCCAAGCGGTCAGTTATCTCTTTGAGCTTTTCGGCGGGCTTTTCGCTCGTCAGCACGATAGGGATAACCGGGCGCGGCTCGGTAGGCTGTTCGGCTGCCCTCACTTCCTGTCCCGGCGTGGCTGCGTCCATGTAAGATTGCTCCGGCTCTGTACGCTCCGGCTGCGGGAAGCTCATAACCTTATATTCTTTCGGTATGTCGTTCTCGCGTCCGTTGTACCACTCCGTAAAGGTGTTTTTGTTGTTGTAGATATAGCCCTGTTCGGTAAATCTGCCCCCGTCATTGATAGCAGCGTCGCGCCCGTATTCCTCATACATGAAATACTTTTTTACTTCTTCGGGCAACTCCAATTCGTCCAGTTCGTCGATAAGGTAATACCCGTAGTCTGCTTCATTCTGTACGGTGGGATAAATCCAGTAGCAGTCAAGATTTTGTGCAAGGTTGATAAGGTCTTTGATGTTCCCGGCGTATTCTCCAAGCGTGACCGCCGCTGCAAATTTCTCTCTGTCCTCGTCGCCTAACATGGAAAGCAGATTGCCTAAATAGTTCAGTTCGTCAAGGCTTGCGCTCTGGATAACGGGAAGCGGCACGTCAAAGGGCTGCTGTTCGGTGTTTGCAAATCCATTGATGAAAAAATCCTGTGGATTCTTTGCGGTAATGCCGACGCTTTTCATAGCTTCGTGAAGCTGCTCCGTCGTAGTCGGCATGGAGAGCCACACGCCGCCCGGTATGCCTGTTTCAAAACGGGTGCGGCTGTCAATTAAAACGGAAAATTGTTCGCTCATCTGTTGTCTGCTCCTTTCTTCGTCGATTAGGCGGTGCATAAGTTCGTAGTCCTCAATGCTCATGCTCCCGTCAAAAATATAGGGGTCGGGTTCCTCCCCGTCCCGGTAGGGCTTTTCCGAAAAGGGAAGCCCCGCAGCGTGGGCGTCGGCTCTTGCTTCCTCGATAACCTCCGGCGGCAGTCTGTCGTCGTGGGCTTCCAGAAAATCGGAAAGCTGATTGTAGACATTTTCATAGTGCCAGCGCACACCCGCCGCCAGTTCGTCAAGGTTCATATCCTCGCCCAAATGCCCGCAGTAGTAGGAATTGAGCATGACAGCGGCGGGGTCTGCTTCTCTGATTTCTTCCATGCGGCTCCGGTCAAGGGCTTGTATCGCGTCGTCCGGCTCCAGATAGAAATAGTCGGCGTTCCATGAACGCCCCTCTCTCCAGAACGCCACCCATGCGATACCGTCTTTTAGCTCGTCCTGATAGTCCTTTACGGTGTTCCGTAAACTTGCCATAAGTGAAAAACCTCCTTTCTTCACGCGGCTTTTTGCGGCTGCATAGCCTACAACGGAAGCGGCGCGTTTTTGCCAAAGATTTTTACAGGGTTTTATAAGGGTTTGGGATTATCCCAACAAGCAAAATCCCCGTCCGGCGCGTCGGCGGCAGAACGGGGATTTACGGAAACGGGTACCCGTTTCCTATGCTTGCTATTCCAGTTTTTACTTCTTCGGCAGCTCCACGCGGTAGTTGACGTATTTCCCGCCCGTATCGGCTAAAACAACCGTTCCGTCATAGGTTTTGCCTGTTTTCGGGGAATAGAGCTTCTTCACGTTCACTTTGCCGGATTTCAAGAGTGCGGCGGCAATCTTCGGAGAAAAGGCTATTTTTCGTTCCTCGAAAAAGCGGTCATTCTTCCACATGACAAAGGCGCAGTCCCGGTTAGAACAGTAATAGTTTTTCTTGCCCTCATGGACGGGAGAGCCGCAGCGGGGGCATTTGCCGATTTCCGTCTTTTCTGTCTTAAACAAATCCTGTTTCCCGTCCAGAACGGAAGCGTAGGTTCTCACAAGCTCCCGCGCCATGTCCTCGATACGCCGCATGAAGTCCTCCTGGTCGGCGGCTCCCTTTGCTATCTGCGTCAGATTGTTTTCCCATTCGGCGGTCAGCTTCGGGGAAGTGAGAACGTCGGGCAGTATGCACACAAGGTTATTCCCGTCTTTGGTGGGGATTAGCTGCTTTCCCTTGCGCTCCACAAAGCCGCTGTTTACCAGTTTTTCAATGACAGCGGCGCGGGTGGCGGGAGTGCCAAGCCCCCGGCGTTCCGCGTCCGGGTCGGTGTCCTCATTCCCGGCGCGTTCCATAGCCGACAAAAGGCTTGCTTCGTTGTGGGGCTTCGGCGGGGTCGTGTCATGCTCCGTAACCTTTGCGGAAAAATCAGAAAAGGTCTGCCCCTCGGAAAGCTCCGGCAGCGTGGAAGCGTCGCTGTCCCCGTCGTCGGCTTCGGGCTTCGTTTTCAGCGTCGCCCGGTAGCGTCGTTCAAGGTCTTTCCACCCGTCGCTAAGTATGGTCTTTCCCCGCGCGGTAAAATTGGCTCCGGCGCAGGAGAAAACCGCTGTAACGGTTTCGTAGGCGTGCGGCTCGGCGGTGGCAAAGAGCAGACGCGCCCCCGCAAGGGTAAGGATATTTTTCTCACTTTCCGGCAGCGTCGCAAGGTCGGTCTTTGCAAGCTCCATTGTGGGAATGATTGCGTGGTGGTCTGATACCTTTTTGCTGTTCAGCACCCTTGCAATCTCCGGCGTGAAGCTCACGCCAGCCATAAAGGGCAGCTTCCCGCAAAGCAGCGCGGCAATGTCCGCCGCTGTGCCGCCCATGTCGTCGGTAAGATAGCTGCTGTCCGTCCTCGGATAAGTCAGCAGCCGCTTTTCATAGAGGGATTGCGCTAAGTCAAGGGTCTGCTTCGCGGTGTACCCGTAAATGCGGTTTGCTTCCCGCTGCAAAGAGGTAAGGTCAAAGAGCTTCGGCGGGGCTGCGGTTTTCTTTTCTTTTGCGACGGAAACGCATACCGCCTGTGCCGCTTCGCAAGCGGCTTTCAGTGCTTCGGCTTCCTCGGCGGCGCGGATCTTCGCGCTTGCCGCTTCCGCGCCGGGTAAGGCAAGCCGCACATGGTAGTATTTTTCTTTCTTGAATGTAGAGATAGCCGCGTCCCGGTCGGCAAGCATTTTTAACGTCGGGGTCTGAACGCGCCCCACGTTCAAGGTGCAGTTATACAGACAGGAGAAAAGCCGCGTTGCATTGATACCGATAATCCAGTCAGCCTTTGCGCGGCAGAGGGCAGACGCAAAGAGCGCGTCGTATTCCCGCCCGTCTTTGAGGTTATCAAAGCCGCTGCGGATTGCCCCGTCCTCCATTGAGGAAATCCACAAGCGGCGTATCGGCTTTTTACACCCGGCGACTTCATAGACAAAACGGAAAATCAATTCCCCCTCGCGCCCCGCGTCGCAGGCGTTGACGACTTCGGACACGTCGGCGCGGTGCATAAGCTCCTTTAAGATGTTGAATTGCGTTTCCTTGTCTTTGGAAACGGTGTACTGCCATTTCTCCGGCAAAATCGGTAAGCTCTCATAGCTCCATTTCCTGTACTGCTCCCCGTAGGCGGCAGCTTCGGAAAGCTGCACTAAATGTCCGACACACCACGAAATGAGGTAGCCGCCGCCCTCTAAATATCCGTCTTTCTTATTCTTCACGCCAAGCGCAGCGGCGATAGTCTGCGCCACGCTCGGCTTTTCTGCAATTACAAGCGTTATGCTCAATAAAATATCCTCCTTTCAGCGTTCCGGCGCGGTGCGCGTTTCCTTTGGGGGCTTCTCCTGTACCTGTTTCAGACAGTAGCCGATACAGGGGGATTGCGCCCGGTACGGACAGGACGCGCAAGCCGGGGATTTGGGAACGGGCGGCGCATTGTCGCGCCGCCCGCAAGGTCTTTGTATCATCATTTTTTCAAAGGGATTGTCGGTAAAGAGGGTCATGCTTCCCCGTCCTCCGTTTCCCCGTCGCCGCCCGTGCCCTCTGCGTCGTCGGCTTCCGGCTCGTCCTCGTCGTAATCCTCAAAGTCAAAATCTTCAAGGTCGGTGCTGCCTTTGACGCTCTGCTTCGGCTTCATAAACTTAAAGTAGTAGAGTGCGCCCCCGCCGCCAAGAAGTGCCACGATAAGGAATACGAAAAGCCCGCCTGTGTTGCTTTTTTCCTCCGGCTGCTCTGTGGCTTCCTCGGTTTCCGGCTCGGCTTCCTTGCCGCTGCAAGCGGTCATGTTCGTAGAGCATACGGGGCATGAAGTGTTGATTTTTCCCGTTTCGCATTTCTCCGTACAGGTGCAGACAGCGGGCGTTTCCGTCGTCGTTTCCCCGTCGTCCATGAGTGCCATAAGGTCGGCTTCGTCCACTTGATTAAGGAAATGGACGGTGTTTTCGCCCTCGTCGTCCCGGTCAATGAGGATATAGAAGTAGTTGCCGCTTTTGGTCGTTACCGTGATAAGCTGCTTGTTGCCGCCGAAATCGTCCACAAGGGTTGCGTTCCCGTCGGGGGTAAGGGGTGCGGTTTCTTCGGGTTCCTCGTAGATAACGCCGCTGTCGTCGGTGGTATCCTCCGGCGTTTGTGCAAAGGCGGTCATGGAAAAGCCGCCCATGAGCATAAGGGCGGCGCAAAGTGCGGTTACGGTTCTAAGGATTTTTTTATTCATTCTCGGTGTCCTCCTGTTCTTCGTCATAGTCTGCGGTTTCTGCGGGATAATCCGGCGCGGCGGTCATGCCGGGAATCCCGCCGCCAGACAACATAGCGTCAAGCTCGGCGGGGGTCAGCCGCATAGCGCGTACAAGCTGTACGATTTGCAGATTTTCCACTTCGGTTTTCTGCGCTTCCAGTCCTTTCAGTTTGTTCTGGTACTCCGTGATTTTCTCACGGGTCTTTGCAATCTCTTTGTCGATACGTTCAATTTTGCTCATTGCCATAAAATATTGCTCCTTTCTTTGCTCAAAAATGGTTTAGTTCCAGTTCATCAGCCCGTACCCTTTGATACAGGCATAGTCAAGGGGATAGCTCTTTATCTTGCAGGCGTCGCCGGAATTGCCCTCGACGGTATAGACGCGCTGCCCGTCAGTGCCGATAACAAGCCCTACATGGTCTGCGCTCCCGTCTAAATCCCAGTCGAAAAAGATAGCGTCGCCGGGGGCGATATTCTCATAGCCCCTCGCGCCCCATTGCCCGCGTGAGGTAAACCACGGAATCCCCTGTGATTGACAGGCGGCAAAGCGCGGCTCGGATAAGCCCATCTGCCCGTAGCACCATGAAACGAAACAGGCGCACCATTCCACGCGGCTTGAAAATCCGTACCAGCTCCAATAGGGTCGCCCGCCCACGTTGCCGACTTGCTGCTTCGCAAGCTCCACAATGGCGGTGTTGCCCGGTCGCGTCCCGTTCACAAAATCCACGCCGCTTAAATCCTCGGACGCGGAAGTATCGGGGGAGCCGCCGCCGAAAATCAGCGGCTTGTTGCCGCTTGTTTCCAGATAGACGCGGTACATTTCAAGCTGCTCCGCGTTCAACAACTCCGATACAAAGCTGTCTATCTGATGATTTGTCAGCGTGACATTTAAGATGTAATACTCGTAGGGTACTTCCTCGCTTGTCGTTTCTCCTGTTTCCGGGTCGGTGCTTGTTTCGGTGCGGTAACGGATTTCCACTTCCTCGGTCAGCGTAAGCTCATACTGCCTGTTGAAAACGCGGTCAAGCTCTGCCTGTGCGCTCTGCGGGGTGTAGCTCTGCAAAAGGGCGGTCAGATAGGACGCTAATTCGTGCGGGTTATGCCCGATACTGTCAAGGTCATAGCGGTATTCGTCATAGCCGGGATAATCGCGCTCGATAGAATCAATCCGCTGCTGAAGCTCGTTCTCCTTTGCGGCGTAGTTGTTTTCCGTCGCCACAAGGTCGCTGTCCTCCGATGTGTAGGACGTTCCAAGAACGCCATTTGTCAAGCCGGAGAACATAGCCCCGCATGAGGACAGCCCCGCCGATACCATGATGAATAAGAGCAGCGCGGCGACAGTGATAGCGATACCCGCCGGGTGCCTTGCCGCAAACGCCGCCGCTTTCCGCGTTTCCTCGGCGGTTTTCTTTGCCGCCTTGCGGGTGTTCTCTGCGGCTTTCTTCGCGGTGGCTGCGCCGCCTGTCCTTGCGGCCTTTGCATACTGCCGCTTGATTTGCTGCTTTTGCAGGAAGCGGGAAAGGGGGTTGCTCGTAAGCTGCGGGTTGTCATGCAGCGTCTTGTGGTACTGGAAGTTGACGTTTGCCTTAAACGCCGCTTCCTCTGCCTTTGCCGTTTCCCGGTAGGGTTTCAGCTTATGGCTGCGGTAGCCCTCCCGTACCTTCCGCGCCCCGTACTTCGCGCCGCGCTCCGCCAGTTCTTCGGATTTGTGCGCCCCCTCCACGCCGGAATTGTCTTTCTCGACGCTGTGGATTTTGTTATGGACGAAAACGCCCGCTTCCTGTGCGGGGCGGGATAGCGGATTACTGTGGGATTTGCCGCCATTTATCGGCTTTTCCCGTTCCTCAAAACGTAGGCGGGTCTTGCCCTTGCCTGTGGCTTCGTCAAAGGTGCGCTCCCCAATCAGTTTCTTTTCTTTCGGGATAGCTGCCCTTGCCGCGTCCAGACGGTCGGCGGCTTCGTTGGATTTTTTCACATATTTTTCAAGCTCCGGCGTTGCCAGTTCTTCGTCCGTGAATTGCAGACGGGAAGATTTCTCTTTCGCGGCAGCTTCGCGCTGCGCCCGCTGTGCGGCTTTCTTTGACGCTTTGCGGGTGTGCGCCGCGTCGATATGCTCCATGACGCGCTCGGCGGCTCCCGTGTCCTGTTGGTGGGGAAGCTCCGGCGCAGACGGAAGCGGGGAAGCGGCAGACGGTACGCCTTGAAGCTGCGCCGCGTCCTGTACCGCCTGTGGGGTGGATTCCTGTACCGGCTCGTCTGTCCGTTCCGGCGTTTGGGCGGCTGCGGGCTGCTCCGGCTGCTTCATGCGCTGCTTTTTCCGTCCTGTGGGCTGCTCCTGTGGTCGGGAAAAATCCGCGTCTTTTTCCCGGTTGCTCACGCGCTCGGCGGTTTCTTTGGTTTCGTTTACCTCGATAAGCCCGTCGCGGGTCATTTTCTGCGTGATTTTATCACGCGGCTTATACTGTCTTATGGTTCTACACCTCCAATCCGCGCCCCCGCAAGGGCGCAATACTCGCTGTTAATCTCAATGCCGATATAATGGCGGTCAAGGGATTTTGCAACCGCCGCTGTGGTACCGCTGCCAAGAAACGGGTCTATGACAACGCCGCCTTTCGGACAGCCCGCCAGTATGCACGTTTCGGCTAACTTCGGGGGATAGGCGGCGAAATGCCCGCCCTTATAGGGTACGGTGTTGATGTGCCACACGTCGCGCTTGTTCCGCATGGTCGGCATAAGCGCGTCGTCATAATAGCCGCCGCTTCTTGCCCGGTTAATGCCCTGTGCCTTTCCCTGTCCGGGTATGCCCTCCGCATACTTGTGTCCCTCGCCCCGCCCCCGGCGGTAACGCGCCGCTGTCCCCGCCGCTATCGGCTCGGCTATGGCGGCAGCGTCATAGTAATACTGCTTTGATTTTGTCAGTAGGAAAATATGCTCATAGCAGCGTGTCGGGCGGTCTTTGCAGCTTTCCGGCATAGGGTTTTCCTTGTGCCAGATAATGTCGCTGCGTAGATACCACCCGTCGGCGCGTAGGGCAAAGGCAAGCAGCCACGGAATACCGATTAAATCTTTCTGCTTGCAGCCCACCGCCTTTCGCGCGATTGACACGCTCTGCCCGTTTCCGCCTTTCGGGTTCTTCGGGTCTGTGCGGTTGCCCTTGCTCCCGGTGCCGCAGTAGGTGTCCGCGATATTCAGCCATAGCGTACCGTCGGAACGCAGCACGCGCTTTAACTCATGGAATACATCTACAAGCCTTTCAATGTACTGCTCCGGCGTGTCCTCGCGCCCTATCTGTGCGTCAAGTCCATAGTCCCTAAGTGCATAGTAGGGCGGGCTTGTGACGCAGCAATTCACGCTTTCGCCCGGAAGCTCCCGCAGCGCATAGAGCGCGTCGCGGTTGATGATTACGTCGGTTTTTAATTCGCTGCTCATGCTTCGCCCACTTCCTCCGGCTTCGTCGTCATAACGCGGTAAAGCTCGGTGTCTTTCGGGAAGCGGTCTACAAAGGGCAAAACTACGTTCCCGTAGAAGATAAGCCCTTCGCCCGCTTCGGTGTGGGTCACATACTTCATCTGCTGCGGGGAAATGTTAAGCTGCTTCGCAAGGATAGCCCGGTCGCCCGCCGCCTGATTGAGCATGAGGACAAAATCAGAGTTTTCAAAGATATTTTCCACTTCGCGGCTTGCCAAGAGGTCTTTGACGTTCTGCGTAATGGCTGTGGGTATGCCGCCCCATTTTCTGAAACGCTTCCAAATCTCCACGCTGTACGCGGCGGTCTGTTCCTCTTTGAGCAGCAAGTGAAATTCGTCCATGTAGTAGCGGGTCGCTTTCTTCTCGGCGCGGTTGACGGTAACGCGGTTCCATACCTGGTCCTGCACAATGAGCATACCTAACTTTTTAAGCTGCTTTCCAAGCTGCTTAATGTCAAAGCAGACAAGGCGGTTATTCAATTCTACATTCGTTCTGTGATTGAATACGTTAAGGCTTCCAGACACATAAAGCTCCAACGCCGACGCGATCCGCGCCGCTTCCGGCTCCGGCTGCTTTAACAGCTCGTCGTAGAGGTCGCCCAAGATAGGCATTTTCGCCGGGTCGGGGTCTGCAAGGAACGGTCGGTACACATTCCTAACAGCGCGGTCAATGACGGTCTTATCGACGGGCTGCAAGCCCTCCTTGCCGCCGATTACAAGCTCGCACAAGGACAGGATAAAATCGGATTTCAGCGCAAGCGGGCTGTCGTCCTCGGAGTAATTGAGGTTTATATCCATAGGGTTGACGTACTGGGGCTTTCCGTCAATGCCCCTGCCCGTAGGCGACAAGCGGATTACCTGTCCGTTAAGACGCTGCACAAGGGAAAAATACTCGGCTTCGGGGTCGCAGATGATAATGTCGTCGTCCGTAATGAGAAACGCATTTGTCATTTCCCGTTTGGCGGCAAAGGATTTTCCGCTTCCCGGCGTTCCCAAAATAAGCCCGTTGGGGTTTTTAAGCTGCTTGCGGTCGCAGAGTATCATGTTGTTAGACAGGGCATTTAAGCCATAGTAGAGGGCTGCGCCCGTCTGAAAAAGCTCCTGTGTGATAAAGGGAATGAAAATCGCGGTGCTTGAAGTCGTAAGCCCCCGCTGTATCGGGATAAGGTTTTCCCCAAGCGGGATAGAGGACATAAGCCCCGCTTCCTGTTGGTAGTCAAGGCGGGTCAGCGCACAATTATATTTCTGCGCGATACCCGCCGCCGCGAACACGTCATTTTCCAGTTTCCGCTTCGTGTCCGCCATGTTTACCACAAGGAACGTGAGAAGAAACATACGCTCGTTTCTGCTCTGCAAATCCTGTAAGAGATTTTTTGCTTCGCTGCCGAAAGTGGCAAGGTCGGAAGGGATTATATCCATGTCGTAGCCGGAACGGACAGCTTTTTTCTGTTCCTCAATCTTCATCTTGTCAAGGTCAGTGATTTTACGCTTGATTGTCTTAATCGCTTCGGTCTGGTCGATACTGCGGATATGCAAGTTTACGATTACGCCCGTTTCCAAGTCCAGAATGTCGGCAAGCATACGGTCGTTCAGTTCCGGCGCAAGGATTTCAAGGAAGCTAACCGCGCCGATTTTGCGCCCCATGCGAAATGTGCGCCCCTCGCCAAAACGGAACGACGACGGAGCGATAAAGTCCTTTGTACGAAGCCCGGACGGGGCAAGCCATGAAAAATCAAAGCGGAAAGGCTCGCCCTCCGGGTGGAATACGCCATGCAGCACTTTTAAGCGTTCATAGCCCGTCATAGGACGCGCCGCCGCGCCAAGCACTTTGAAGTTGTTCAGTACGTCGGTTTCGATACGGGCAAGGCGGGATTTCGCCGCCGCCAGATTGTCGGCTTCGATACTGAATGTGATGTACTTATGCTTCACAAGCCCGTTGTTGCCTTTACTAAGCTGATTTTTCAGCATATCCCCGTACTCGGTACGGATAGAGTTAAAAGCGTCGTCCTGTGCCGGGATATTGATAGCTTTCTCCGCTTCGCCGCGCTGTGTCCCCTGATTGATGAAAGAGAGCTGCACGCTAACGCTTGCGTCAAAGTAGTTGAGAAAATCGCACCAGTTTTCAAAGATAGCGGTCTTGTCGTCCGGCTGTGCAAGCTGATAGTTAATATCTTCAAAGGCGACGGATTTTGAGTATTTCTTTTCCGACACGCGGCAAATCCCGTCCGGGTACATGGTAAGGTAGGGGATTGTCTGTTGTGCGGTGTGGGCTTTCCCGTCGCCCTTTGCCTGCCGGATAACCTCGGCTATCTGCTTTTTCTCGGCGCGGGAGAGCTTTCGGGGCTGTTTAGCCCCGGCGGGGCTTTTTCCCGCTGTGTTTGCTTTTGCCTTTTGCAATCGCTGATACCTCCTTTTCAAGTTTTCGCTGCCGTTCTAAGACAGCATAAAGATTTTCGGTTTGATAGGGTCGCTCTTTGGGGGCAATGAATTTCGTCTGAATGATGTTCTTAACCACCACTTCAAGGGGCTGCCCGTGTTTCTCGTACATGGCAATGAGGAAACAGGGAAGCATGACCGCAATCATTACCATTGACGCAAGGCTTGTGCCTGCGCTGTCCTTGAGCAAAAAGAAAAGCGGAAGCCCTAAGATAAGAGCCGCCGCAAAACAAATGATTTGCCGCTTCGTCAAATTGAGAGCGACTTTCGTTTTGACTTTGGATAAGTCCTTTGGTACGGGTACATACGCCAAGTGAAAACCTCCTTTCTTCGCGTGATGTGTTGGCGTTCCTAAGCTCCATAGGGGGCAGTCAAGGCAAAGGTCAATTTATGCCCTTTGCCGACGTACAGGATATGGATTCCTTGCGCGTCAAGGTCGGGTTGTATTTTGCTTCGCAAAATCTCCACCCTACCCTTGACACGCCCGCTAATGCGCGGAAAATATCGACTTCGCCAGTGCGCCGGATTTGAACAGGGAAAAGCAGAGGATAACAGTGTAGGCTGCAAGGGAAAAAATTGCGCTGTGCAAGTTGTCCGCTATTATCATGCTGTTTACCAGAACCGCGTAAATGCCGACGCATATCATTATGAGGAAGCCTTGAAAGCCAAGGGCGAACAGGGATTTTAGGTAGTTGTTCCCAATCTGTCCCCATTCTCTATTTGTCATAGTTGCAAACGGGATAGGCGATACCGAACAGTAAAGGTAAATTTCTATCATTCTTCCATAGAGGATTACGGTTATCAGTACGGACATGATTTTCATGCACAAGCTCACAAGGCTTGTTTCCATGACAAGTAAGAGTAGTTCGGGGATTTCCATACCGTCAAGCCCGTCCTGCATGGAGCCAAGGGCGGCGGCAACATCAATCTCTGTGCTGCCGCCGATTACCCCCGCCGCGCCGGAAACGACGTGCTGCGCCATATCGAACACCGCCATTGTGATGTCAAAGGTATGCGTAACCAAATAGACAGCCACCCACGCCTTGAAAAACCACTTGAAAAACATGAACGTGTCAATATCGTGCATATTGTTCTTTTCCGTTACCATGCTGATAAGCTCCACACATAGGACATAGGTAATGACAAGCCCCGCAATCGGCACAATCACGTTTTCTGATAACGTCCGTATCATGGAAAATATGCTTGCGTTCCACCCTTGCGGGGTCTGCCCTACCTCTGCGGCGATAGTGCCGACTTTCTCGTTTACGTCCCCGAACATAGTTGACAGATTCCCGTTAATGGCTCCGATAAGGATTTCCTTTATCCATTCGTTAATCGCGTCAAGTATGCTCTGCATAAGCCTTTACCCGCGCTTCTTAACCGAACAGCCCGGAAAGCAGCGGTACAAGGGTCATGCCGATAAGGGCAACGCCGCCGCCCGCCATAAGCTGCTTCATGCCCTGGCTTTTCGCGCCCGGATTGTCGTTACCATATCCCTCTAACAGATTGATAACGCCCCAGATACCAAGCCCGGCTCCCAGTGCGATAACAAGGGTCTGTAATACG
>QWCN01003681.1_pt1 | contig 17316 bp, 20 predicted proteins | sample 1972711 | NCBI WGS metagenome assembly QWCN01 (sample SAMN09866707, study PRJNA288562) | Human gut metagenome isolate term1_stool, whole genome shotgun sequencing... | isolation source: gut | host: Homo sapiens | place: USA: California
AAGTTTGCGTCCAATTAAGTATTTAGAAGAGCTTTTAGAAGCTTAAAAAGTAGAAAAAAATAGAATTTGCAGTTGCTAACCATTCATGCGTTTGTCGTGAATCGACATCTTATGCTGTTGACATAAGAAACCCAGAATGGTATGATGAAGAGAAGACAAAATTTCTACATTTCGATGAAAAAAGACATAAAACAACACGACATCTCAGGAAAAGCATCAAATCAGGATAAAATCAACATATTAGGAGGAACGGAAGAAAATATGTATGAAAAGAAATCACATGGGTGGTACAAACATAAGGATTTTATCTTATTGGATCTGATATGCCTGTTTCTGGCATTTTTATTGGCGCATTTTATTCGTGTTCATAGCTACATCAACCTTATAGACAAAGGGATTTATCGCAATGCTTTGTTATTTATTCTATGTGCAGATCTGATCGTGATCATGCTGTTCGAAAGCTATACAGGCGTTCTCAGAAGAGGATATTACCGTGAACTGAACATAATGGTGAAACAGATCATTATGATCGAGTTGGCAGCAGGCCTTTATCTCTTTACAGTAGACGACAGCAGGAACTTTTCAAGAGCAGTTCTGTATCTGACAGGTATCTTCTATGGTATCTTATCTTATGTAGTCAGAATTCTCTGGAAAAAACATCTTGTCCATATGATGGCAGAACGAGGGGAACATTCCCTGTACATCGTCACCTCCTCAGATATTGTGGAATCTGTAGTAGAATCCATCCGTAAACATAATTATAACCGTTACAATATCAATGGAATCATTCTGGTGGATCAGAAAAGAACGGATAAAGAGATCAATGGGATTCCCGTTGTAGCATCCATAAAAGACGCAGCTACTTATATCTGTCAGCACTGGGTGGATGAGGTACTGATCAACGTAGGCGATGGACATGAATATCCGGAGAGCCTTTATGCTGAGCTGCTCGAGATGGGAATCGTTGTTCACATCAATCTCTCCAAGATCCATAAAACAAAGGGCCAGAAACAATTCGTAGAAAAGATCGGTGACTATACCGTGATCACCACAAGTATGAACTATGCAACAGACCGCCAGGCCATGGTCAAGAGACTCATGGATATTGCAGGAGGTCTGGTAGGCTGCCTCCTTACAGGAATTATCTTTATTTTTGTAGGACCTGCCATTTACATCAGTTCACCCGGCCCGATCTTCTTTTCTCAGACCAGGATCGGTAAAAACGGAAAACCCTTTAAGATGTACAAATTCCGAAGCATGTACATGGATGCGGAAGCACGAAAAGCGGAACTGATGTCCCAGAACAAAATGAGTGACGGACGCATGTTTAAGATCGACTTCGATCCCCGTGTCATTGGAAATAAAGTTCTCCCAGACGGCCGAAAGAAAACCGGAATCGGAGAATTTATCCGAAAAACTTCTTTGGATGAGTTCCCACAGTTTTGGAATGTGCTGAACGGCTCCATGAGCCTTGTGGGAACCCGCCCTATCCTCCCCGATGAGCTGGAACAGTATGAGCTGCACCACCGTGCCAGAATCGCCATCAAGCCCGGAATCACCGGAATGTGGCAGGTCAGCGGCCGAAGCGACATCACAGACTTTGAAGAGATCGTCCGCCTGGATACAGAATATATTTCCGAGTGGAATATCGGATTGGATATTAAGATTCTGTTTAAGACGGTTTTGGCGGTTTTGAAGAGGGATGGAAGTTGTTAGGAAGAAATGTATATAAATAAAAACGGAAATTAAAAAAGGTTCGAAAAGGACCAAAGGAGAAATATTATGAAAAAATACAAAATTGCTGTGGCTGGAACCGGCTATGTTGGACTTTCCATTGCTACACTGCTTTCACAGCATCATCATGTGACCGCTGTGGATATTGTTCCGGAGAAAGTCGAGATGATCAACAATCGAAAATCTCCGATTCAGGATGATTATATCGAAAAATATCTGGCAGAAAAAGATTTGGATCTGACTGCAACATTGGATGCAAAGGATGCATATTCAGATGCGGACTTTGTTGTTATTGCGGCCCCGACCAATGTCTACCTCAAACTTTCAGTGGCGGCATGATGGTCTACGGTGGCATATAAAACTCATGCAAAATACCCCTACTGCGAGCCTGTTTTATTGCAGAGCAAGGTAGTGACATGATACCTTCATTTTTCCGAAGAATTAGAGGCGGAGGTTGAAAGTGTTGGAATGCCCAAAATCTATTTTTCTGGAAAAGTTTATTGCAGAGGAGAGTTGGGCATGATAACTGCATTTTTCTGGAGAATTAGAGGTAGTGAGGGGTAGATGATTGTTCATGTTGCAACAAAGGCGGGACATGAACTTGTACAGTTTTAACAAAGTGAGTTGGTGTACGGGTTATGACAATAAGAGTCAGCACTTTGAAAAATGGGTGTACTGTCCGAGATGCTATGACAATAAGACCTAACACTTTGTTGGTGAGTTGGTATGAAGGTGTCTACCATAAAGTTTCAGTTGAAGCGAAATGAGTGAGTAGCCCATGACAGGTCTACATGAAAGATTCAGTGGTGGTCATGAAAAGTGGCCTGCGGAAGATGGCCACTGTGGGAAATAGATGATAAACACAGTGTGATGAACACACTGGATAAAGCCCGCCGATGTACTGCTTTGGCGGTTAGAAATAAAAAAATATGAGAGGAATATAGCGGAATGTCAAATAAGAAGAATCTCCTGATTTATGCTCATTACTATATTCCAGATACTGCGTCAACGGGGCAGATTCTCCGTGAACTGGCGGAGGGTATGCTGGATAAATTCAACATTACGGTCATCTGCGTGGTGCCGAGTTACTTAGGAACTATCGAAGAAAAATACAAGACGCAGAAGTACTACGAAGAAGAAATCAACGGCGTGAAAGTTCTGCGAATACGTGTGCCGGAGTTCAGCAAGACCAATAAGAAGAGCCGTGTGAAGAACATTGTTTCTTATTTCTTTGGAGCTATGTGTGCGACCTTCAAGGTCGGAAAGATGGATTATGTATTCTCCATTTCACAGCCTCCAATCCTTGGTGGGCTGCTGGGCGTCTGGGGCAAGTGGATGAAACACGCCAAGTACATTTATAACATTCAGGACTTTAACCCGGAGCAGGTGTTGGCTGTTGGTTACACCAAAAGCAAGTTTATCACCGATGCCATGATGTGGTTTGATAAGTTCAGCTGCAAGCGCAGCGACCTTGTGATTACAGTCGGCCGCGATCTGGTGGAGACGGTAGAGAAACGGTTCAAGGGAAAGAAAGTACCCAAGACCGTTATGATCAACAACTGGATTGATGAGAACGAAATCTATCCGCTGGATGAAAATAACGAGAAGGTTCTGGCATTTAAGAAGAAATACGGTTTGGATGGTAAGTTTGTCATTATGTACTCCGGCAATATTGGTCTATATTACGATCTTGAAAAGTTGATTGAAGTTGTAGAACGATTGAAACCGGGTACCAAGACTGCAGATGGCCGAGAGGTTGTATTTGCTTTTGTTGGTGCCGGTTCTGTGCTGGATAAGCTGGTGCTGTATGTGAAAGAGCATCACATGGATAATGTAACGTTCATTCCGTACCAGGATAAGGCTGACCTGATTTACAGCTTAAATGCCGGCGATGTTCACTGGTGTGTGAATGCAAAAGGCATCAAAGGCGTAAGTTGTCCTTCAAAGGCATACGGCATAATGGCCGCTTCGAAGCCCATTTTAGGGGTCCTGGAGTCAGGCTCAGAGGTTCGCTGTTTAATTGAAGATACACATGGCGGTCTCTGCTGTGAGCCGGGTGAGTATGACAAGGTTGAAGAGAATATCCGTTGGTTCATTGAGAATGCCGAAAACAGCGAGTTGAAGGCAATGGGAGCCAGAGGCCGTGAGAACTTGGAGAAGAATCTGACTAGAAACGTGTCAGTGAGAAAATACGCAGAAGAGATTCTGAAGCTGTAAAGGAGGCGAGAGGTATGAACAGTAACTGGTTTAAGCTGGTTATGAAGATGACAAAAGTTGAATATGGAAAGAACCTCTTGCTGAAGGGGATGCCGATCATCTTCAACAAAGGCGGTGCCAAGCTGAAGATTGGCGAGAACGTCACAATCAAGAGCAGCTTCCTCAGTAACTTGGTAGGCCTTTACAGCCGGACGATCATTGTCACCCGTGCTCCGGGAGCAGAGATTGAAATCGGCGATAATGTAGGAATAAGTGGAGCAACGATTTACGCCCGGAAAAAGATCACAATTGGTGAGAATACCTGCATCGGCGGTAACTGCAAGATTCTGGACAATGACTTCCATCCTATTGAGGCAGAGGTGAGAAACAAACTCCTGCGAGATGAAAATGGCGGCGATAGTGATCTGGTGCCAAGTAGAGAAATTAAAATCGGCAAGAACTGCTTCATCGGGTGTAATAGCATAATTCTGAAGGGTACAGTGCTGGGTGATGGCTGTGTTGTCGGTGCCGGTGCGGTGGTTGCTGGAAAGTTTGAGGATAACTGTGTGATTGCGGGAAACCCAGCGAAGGTTATTAAGAAGCTATAAAATATCTCGAAAAATATACAGAGATCAACCATCATGAAACCCCAGTATTGATTTGAGAGAAAGGCCTTTGGGAAAATATGAATAAAATAGCAATTGTAGGTTTTCATAATTTGCATTTAATGCAATTTTTATATAAATATACTGATATTTTTGACAAAAATAATATTTCATATGACGTATTATACTGGGATCGAGATATGGATTCCAATATTAAATGTAAAGCATTTAAGGGCAATAGCATTTCATATCGTTATAAAATGAGCAACTATCAGCCCAAGGCGAAAAAAATTCACGGCTTTGTGGGTTGTATGCGGTATTTTTGCAAGATAATAAAAAAGAACAAGTATGACCATATTGTTTTATTGACAACGCAAACAGCATTACCTTTATATATGCTGAGTGGAATCGTCAGAAAATCAAAAATTGTTTTTGATTATCGAGATTTGACATACGAAAAAAATAGTATTTGCAGAAGAATTATAAAAGGTATTATTGAAAAATCGGAATTTACAGCTATTTCCTCGATGGGATTTAAAGAGGTTCTTGGTGAGAGCAATAAATTTGTTATGTCTCATAATGTAAGCAATTTAAAAATGGAATGTTTACCCAAGAAAAGTAGTAGGAATCTCAGAGTCGTTTTTTGGGGAATGATACGGCAAATCGAATGGAATAAAAAAATCTGTGATTTATTCGGAAATGTACCTGGTATAGAATTACGCTATTGCGGAGAAGGCAATACAGAAGAACTCAAAAAATATTGTAAGAAGTATTATAATATTGTTTTTACAGGTAGATATACAGTTGACCAAATTCCCTCTTTTGTAGAACAAACAGATGTATTACTCAATCTTTATGAGAATGATGAGCAACAGAAACTGGCGATGACAGTCAAACTTTATGATGGAATTCGTTATGGCTTGCCGATGCTGATATCAAAAGGATCTTATATGGGAGAACTGATGCAGGCTAATGATTTCATTTATGTCACAGATGTAGATAAATTTGATGTTGAGGCATTTAAGAAGTGGTATCAAAACCTGAATAAAGATTGCTATCCATATTCAAGCGAATATATTCAAATTCAAAAAGATGATGAGCAATTTGAAAGTAGATTGCTTGCTTTTGTAAAGGAATAAAAAATGCATATTGGAATTTATATAAATAATAAAAATATATCAAGTGTTGATTGTAAGAATTTGTTGGCAGGAAATCCGGGAATAGGCGGAACGGAATATTGCGTTTTACTATTAGCCCAAACATATAAAATGTATTATTCAAATAATAAGGTTACATTATTTGTGGCTAAACAAGGTGTCCTGCCTGAAGTTGATAATTATGTAGTTGTTAATGGTATTGATGACTTACCAGCAAAGGCCAAAAAAGAGGACGTTGATGTCCTTGTTGTTAGTGCAGTTCATAATGGTATTCCGCTTCCGCAGAGCTTTTTCGATGATATAAGTGCGAAAAAGATTAAAACAATTCTGTGGGGGCATAACTTTTATTTGAACGATTTCTGTAATAAAATTTGCAAATGCGAATATGCAAAGGCTAATGTGTTTGTTGGAAGGCAGCAATATGATCGTTATATTGATCACGCTGTTATTAATAAGTCTACATACATATATAATATGTATCCGGAAACGGACGAATTGCACCGAGAAAAGATACAAAACCATGCGGTTACCTATATTGGTTCGTTAGTTCCGACAAAAGGGTTCCATGTACTTGCTGCTGTTTGGAAAACTATTCTAAAAGAAGTTCCAGATGCAACACTTAATGTTGTGGGAAATGGAAAGCTATATGGTCGGAATTCAAAATTAGGAAAATATAATATTGCAGAAGATTCTTATGAGAAGCAGTTTATGCCGGGCTTAACAGACGAAAAAGGAAATATTTTGCCGTCTGTACATTTTTGGGGCGTTCTTGGAGTTGAAAAGAATGATGTGATTCGTAATACTTGTGTAGGTGTCGTTAATCCTACGGGAAGAACTGAGACATTTGGAATTAGTGCGCTCGATTTTGAAAGTATGAGTGTGCCAGTGGTTACCATTGCAAAAGGTGGCTTTTTAGATACCGTTTTGAATGAAGAGACCGGGCTACTGTATGGACATACAGATGATTTTGCAAAAGATATTATAATGTTGCTGAAGAATGATAAACTTAATGAGCAATATGGGAGAGACGGCGTTCAGTTATGCAAGAAATTCACACCAGATAAGATAATCAAAGAGTGGAATCGATTGTTTTTGAAAGTCCTGAACGACGAAAAAATGGAATACATAGAACCGAATAGTTTTATGGCAACAAATCTTAAAAAATATCGATGCCTTAATCGGAAAATCAAAAATGCCATTGGAGTAGAATATCCGATATCTGTAATTGGCGCAGAAAGCTTTGCAAGAAATGTTTTGCGGAGGATGGGAAAATGATTAAATTTAGTATCATAACAGTGTGTCTAAACGCTGGAAATGATTTATTGGAAACTGTTGAGAGCACATTAAAACAGTCATATGATGAGTTTGAAATTATTGTAAAAGATGGCTTTTCGAAGGATGAATCAATTTGCAAGTTACCACAAGATAAAAGAATTCATCTTGTGCAAAAAAAGGATACCGGCATATATGATGCAATGAATCAGGGAATTGAAGCTGCACAAGGGGATTATATGATCTTCATGAATGCCGGCGATAAGTTTTATGATTCCGAAGTTCTTAAGCGTATTGCCGATGGAATTCAGAAAACACCAGGGGATTTGTATTATGGAAGATGCTATAATCAAATATTAGATGTAGTAGATCCTGCCCCAAAAAAGCTGACGAAATATTTTTGCTATAGATCAATGATTTGTCACCAAGCAACGATTTATAAAGCTAGTATGCTAAAAAAACGTGGGTATGATGTATCGTACACGGTAAGTGCGGACCGAGAGCGAATGTTATATGCCGTTATAAAGGAAAAAGCTAGATGCGTTTACCTTCCGATTATTGTTGTTGCTTTCCAAGGCGGAGGATTTTGTACAACGGACAAAGCAAAGAAACTGTTGGCAAACGAGAAGGAACGACTGACAAAAGCATATTTTTCAGCAGCAGAGCGTTTGAAATATGGAATCAAGCATAAGTTGACTTTTCCTGCACTTAGAAAAAAAGTATTGAATAATGAGTCTGCTGTGCGTGTATATCGAAAGTTTGTCAGCAAAATTTATGGAAATTGAGGAGAATCTATGGCGGTCATTATTATAAACCAAGGCTGGACTGATAACTTAGGAGATGTAGCAATTGGAAAGACATTAAAGAAAGAATTGGAAGAATTTCACCCAATTGAGCTTCAGTTTGCTCCAATTGTAGCAAAGCCAGTACAGACTGCGGCTTCAAAAATCCTTGAACTGATTAAACTTGACTGTAGATATAGAAGATGGATAAAGAAACGGCTAAATGAGATTAGCGAACCCATTAGCGCGGCTATTATTGGAGGCGGCGAGCTTTTAGCTACAAATATGAACTTTAATTCTGCTATGAAAATTTGGATAGAGCAGTTACATAAAAGAAAAATCCCTGTTTTCCTTTGGGAAATCGGGGGGGGGGGTATACAAACCCGATTTATCGCATGCGGTGTATGTGAAAGCGCTTGTCCAGTACATGCAATTTCGATGGAGTTGGATGGAGAGGGATTTCGTTATCCGGTAATAGATAATAGAACTTGTATCCACTGTAATCTGTGTGAAAAAGTTTGTTTAAATAGATTTATGTGAGGAAAAAAGCGATTTCGCACATATGCTTGAAAATAAAAGTATGTGATTCTAACTTTTATTAAAATGTCGGAAAGCCATTAAGGACTTAATAGGAGAAAAACTTAAATGAAAAAACATCCAAGAATTACGATTGTGACTGCTTGTTACAATAGTGAGGCGTATTTGGAGGATTGTATAAAATCAATTCTAAACCAAACGTATGATAATATTGAACACATTATAATTGATGGAAAAAGTACAGATCATACATTAGATATTATTAAAAAGTATGATGGAAAATACAATATGAAATGGGTATCAGAATCGGATCATGGTATGTATGATGCAATCTGCAAAGGTTTTGATATGGCAACAGGTGATATTTATGCATGGCTTAATTCGGATGATATGTATTTGCCGTGGGCCTGCGAATTGGTCGCTCAGGTGATGTCAAAAACAGATATCCAATGGTGTACGGGAATCCCTTGTCATTACACAGAACGTGGTGTGGCATATAATGTTGCTCGAATTACGCCTTCTTTTCCCCAGAGCTTTATTCGGAAAGGATATAATGATGGAAGAGTGGCAACGTTCTTGGAACAAGAATCTATGTTTTGGAGCAAGGAACTTTGGGATAAATGCGGAAGCGTTATGACGAGTTACCGGTATGCAGGTGACTATCACCTTTGGAAGGAATTTGCAAAATCTCAACCGTTAATTACTTTGGATAGTGTGATTTCAGGATTTCGAATTCATGAAGGACAAAAGTCTAGCGATCGAGAAAAGTACTACAATGAGGTTGGAAAGTTAAATTGTTGGAGTAGAATCCTCCAAAAGTCAAAATTGATTCAAGTGTTAGGATTGGTATATTCACTCTTTACGAGAAGAGGAAGGCTCAGAACGACTAGAGTGCTCAAATACAGTCCAGATGATGTGAACTAAATGCGTTGAGGAGCCCATGATTCATGAAGTATACAATTAAATTCAAATCAATAATAATTTTCCTTTCACTGTTTTGCTCGTTTATCCCAATGAGCTTTTATTATATCCCAATGAGCTCATTGATTATATGGACACTTCGCGTACTACGCTTCGCTCTTTTGGCTTATTATGCTATTGAAGGGATAAAACGTGGATGTATTAGTAGACAGCTGTCCAAAATGCTGATGTTTCTTGCTGCCTTATTACTATCAACGCTGGTTTATGGAGGCGGAATTGTAAACTACCTTGAGAATGCTTCCGCTATTTTGCTCGTTTTTTTGATGGTTGGGAAATATGTGTACTGTGGATGTGAGTCTGAAAGGTATTCTGCATTAAAGAGTATGTATAACTACTTCCTAACCATGATGTCTCTTAACGCAGTTTCAATGCTGCTATTGCCACAAGGCGTTTATAGAGTGGTGTTCGAGAAGGATTTTTGGCATGAATTATCGTATCCGGTCTATTTTTTGAATTCTGAAAATAGATTGATAGAATTTATACTGCCATTGCTTGTCCTCTCAGCTATTATGTATGAGAAAAGACTGATTAGAAAATACAGTTTTGTTCTGAGTATCACACTTATTACATTTACAATATTCAAGGCTATGTCGCTTACATCGATTACAGGAATTTTAGTGGCGGCGATTATTTATATCGTAATTAGGAAAAAAAATATTACATCAAAGGTTGTAATAGCATACCCACTTGTATTCTCACTGCAGCTTGTGTTTGAGGTGCTGATGACGAGTACGGGAATACTTGCTCTACTTAACTTCCTATTTGGTCGTGTAGATACAATTCAGTCGAGATATCTTCTTTCACAGCAGGCAATAAAAGTGGTATCCCAAAACTATATATTGGGCGTTGGTACAGCTGAATCTGGCCGACTGTTCACGGAAGGCAGTATGGTATATTGGGCACATAATCATGCACTTGACACGCTAGTTCAGTCTGGAATAATCGGATTTGCTATACTTTTATATAATTTAATCAAAGATGGAATCTCAAGAAAGTACAGTCTCAACAATGTGCAAAAGATCATATTTGCCGGTATGATGGGCGTGCTTGTTATGGGAATGACGGAGAGTTTCTTCTATTCAGTCGAGTTTTACTTGATACTTTCCCTAACTGATATTTAAATAGCTGGAAATATTTTATGAGGACTTATATGATAAAGGTGGAATAAAATGAAAACAATTTCAACACAAAATAAAAATGTTCTCCGTAATATTCTGGGAGCATTTGTTGTAAAAGGCGGCTCGCTGGTAATATCGGTGGTGCTATTGCCACTGTACCTTCGATTTTTTCAAAATCAGGAAGTTCTTGGAATATGGTATACCATTCTATCTGTTCTGAATTGGGTGATTTTGTTTGATCTGGGATTAGGTCAGGGACTAAGAAATCAACTACCAAAAGCATTATTAAAGAATGATAAAAAGCTGGCGAAAGAATATATCTCTACCACATATGTGTTGATGACAGCGGTGGCTGTTGTTGTTTTTGTTGTGGGCGTGATTTTGATAAAAAAAGTAGATTTATATAGCATTTTCCATGTAGACGTTTCTGTAATTGAGTACCATTATTTGCAGAGTGCAACTATAATCGTATTCCTTGGTATTATGCTGCAAATCGTATTGAAAATAGCTACATCAATCCTCTATGCTATGCAGAAATCAGCTGTAGTCAATGCGTTGGCGTTGCTTACAAATGTTATTATTCTTGGTGCACTTTGTTTCATTCCGTCTCAGGATATTGGCACAAATTTGGTTGTCATGGCTTGGATCAATGTGATTGCTGCGAATGTTCCATACGTTATTTGTACGATTTTTCTTTTTAGAACAAAGACTCTGAAAGGAACCGCACCTTCTTTGAAAGCGTTTAGCAAGCAATATATAAAGGGAATCTTTAATGTTGGAATTTCTTTGCTGTGGCTTCAGATTGTGTTTATGATTGTATCATCAGCAAATGAGTTTTTGATATCAAATCTGACAGAACCTAAATATGTTGTGGAATATCAAGCGTACTATAAGATATTCAAAACGGCTGCTATGGTGATATCGTTGGCACTGACACCAATCTGGTCAGCTGTCACAAAAGCACAGATAGAAAAAAACTATCATTGGATCAAAAAAGTATATGCTCTATTTCTAGGGGTTTCTGGGCTTTGTTTTCTAGGAGAGTTATGTCTTATTCCTATATTGCAATGGGGGATGGATTTGTGGCTTGGAAAAGGTGTCATCGCTGTTCAAGCTTGGTATGCGGTTGTGTTTGCATTGTCCAGTGTGATTTTTGTTCTTCATAGCGTAAATACATCTATCGGAAACGGACTTTCTTATTTTAGCATTCAGATGATTTGGATGACTTTCGCAGCGATGGTGTTTATTCCACTAGCATTCTTGTTCGTTAAGGCATTAGGAAGTTGGATTGGTGTTGTTTTGGCAGCTGTGGTGGCAATGATGCCATACGAGGTAATTGCGCCAATCTACACATTCCGATATTTAAACCGGCTGGAAAAAAACAACGAAATGTGATTGTCGTATTCTATTGAATAAATGACTGTTGGTACTTGCAGTAATATTTTTCTTTTTATATTTTAGACAAGAATCGAAAAAAGAGAAAGAATGAACGAGAGCATGCTTTTAATACCAGCAAAGCATACGAGAACTTATCTAATGATGGTGTCTACCCGAACAATGTTGGACAGGAAATCTACTATGAAACAGTTAAAAAACTTATAGATAATAATGTGGTTGCTTCCACAGGTAAGATGGAGGACATAGACGTAATCAACACCGATGTGCATAAGTTCGATAACTTTGCTTGGTACGATACAAGTTCGGAGTTTGAGCGTGTTGATGACACTACCTTTACCATCAGCACAAGTGAATCTGGCATACTGGGTATCGACTATACCTATGAAGTTGGAGACAACAAAGCAGACAAGTTTTACTTGTCCAAAATGTTCAAAGAGACTTATGGAACAACGGTCAATAACTATCTGATCTCAAAGCGGATCACCAGAGCAAAGCAGTTACTCCGATTTACAGATATGACTGTGGATGAAGTTAGCGCTGCAGTCGGCATGGGAGATGCGAATTACTTCAGCCGGATGTTCCGCAAGGTGGAAGGCAGCAGCCCAAGAGAATATCGGAAACAGTGGTGACACAGGGGAGAATACCCTGTGTTTTCCTAAAAAGCATATAGTTTGAAATGAAAATAAAAGGAGAAGCACACATGGATACGAAACCAATAATATTCACCAAACCAGAAATCCTGACGATTTCAGCATTTGAGGATTTCCGGGGATATCTTGCCGTGCCATACGACCAATCTATAAATTTCACTGTTCGACAGATCAACCAGGGATACAGCAAGAAAGCGTTCACGCTGCGTGGTATGCATTTTCAGGAAGGGGAACACGCACAGGCGAAGCTGGTGTCCTGCCTGCATGGTTCGATTTTCAATGTGGCTGTGGATCTGCGCCCGGGGGAAACCTATGGTCATGCTTACAGTGCGGTGCTGTCTTTTGAAAATCGAAAGCAGATGTACATACCGCGTGGTTTCGCTCATGGGTATCTGACGTTGGAAGATGATACCTTGATGCAGTGGTGTGTGGATAATGATTTCTGCGGTGAAGCTGCCAAGGCTGTGCGGTATGATTCGGATTTTGTCTGGGAAGGTGATCCGTGGTCGGAAGGAGCGTATATAATATCGGAAAAAGATAAAAGTGCCAAGTCCTTGCAAGAACTGGCGCAGTGTGGTTTAATTAAGGCATAAAGTTATGGGTGAACAGAATGCGTCTTCTGTGGTATATCTTTAAGCCCATTCAAAAATACATTTATGAAAAATAGAACGTTGTGAAAAAAGGAGAGTAATTATGTCGATGTATGTTTTTGCGCCTGCTGGCTCTGATGCGTTTCGGAATGGATTAATGAAGCTGGCGATAGAGTTTATTGGCTCACAAGAGTCTGGATTTGGCTCTCCTTGGGCAAAAGGAAAACGCTATATTAAGAAAGAAGTCCCTTCTTGCAGTGGAAGAGCATTAAAGCGAGCATGTGTTGTGGTTGATAAGTATTTTAACCACGATTTTAATGAGTATGGTACGGAGGTTTATTATTATCATAAGGAATGCTGTGATAAGATAATTGCAACTGTTCTAAGATACATCGTAAGCAACCAAAATAACGGCGCGTTGCCACAAGCGTTTAGTAATTTGAGTTTTAATGAGTTGCTTGAAAAGACAAACGGTCACAGAATTTCTCAGTTGAAATGGATAGAAAATACAGACTATAAGGGACAAGGCGAAGAAGCTGAAAAAATTTGCAAAAAATTGAATGGACTTCATTAATCTCCCATATAATCAAAAATGGGAGAAGAGTGTTCTTTGGAGGAGTGTTAGGTGAAAAGAGTTAATTTTAGCGACTGGCAGGAAATGGCTCTTAAAAAAGATATCGAACAAATTAAGAAAAAATTAAATTCGCAAGAGCCAGTACTCTTTTCCTTATGTTGGGAACTTATACTGGCATTAGGCTCAATTATTGTAGATCACTTATTTGATACAGAAAGTGCACCTCAGTGGGTATGGATTGCAGTGTTGATTTCGGCTGTGGTGCCGGCAATATTGATTCTGAGTTATAAAGTGTTGAAGTGGATAAACTCAATAAGAGTTGTAAAAAAAGGAAAGTTTGATGTTAGAGATTCAGTTGACATTTTTGATAATCAAATCTCATACTGGGTAATGTTAAGCAATGCTTATACTGATATGTTGGCAGAGGTTCCAGAAGACGAAAAAGCAGAAAGGGAGTTTTTGTATAGGGAAGGATGCTACTATAACAATAAATCCATGCGGGCACTTTATGAAATGAAGCCCAATTTCCATAAGATTTTTAGTGATGATTTAGAGGATGTGTTAAAAAGAAATCTTGTTGATTTAGAAAGATTGCGTAATCTTCTTAACGTTATGAAGGAACAACAAAATAAACTAGACGCTGCAGCTAAAAAGATGGATGGCACAGGAATTGAACGACAACGGCAACTTAATGCGAAAAATCTGAAACTTTTCAAGGACTTTTTGGGAGACGTTGAGAAAAACTATAAGTCGTGGAATTTTAAGTGGGAGGATGAGCCGCAACAGAGCAATTAATAACAATATTATGTTTTTGGACTGCTATATTAAAATCACAATACAGAATAGAAAGGTTGATATCTTATGCCCAGAACCAAAGGTTGCAAGAATAAGCCCAAAGCTATGATCACTGATTTTGAATCTCAGATTATAGAGAAGCAGGAGACTATTGCGTCTCTGAATACTGAGATCATTTCCATCACCGCAAACATTGACACCTTGAAAACAGACTTGAAAGAAAAAAAGGCGGCACTGAAAAAGGTCGAAAAAGAAGTGGCAACGCTGGAAGCGAAGAAGGCAAAGGCAGATGCTAAAACCGCTGAAGAAGCAAAGAAGGCCGAAGCAGAGGACGTGCTGAAAAAGCTGCTGGCCAGCGGCGTGAGCGCAGATGAGATTCTGGAAAAACTGAAATAAAACCACAATAATAAATAAAAACACACAACAGTGTGGGAAAGGAAATAAATGGAAGAAATCGTAAAATTCTTAAAAGAAGCTGAAACATATTACCTGGCAACGGTCGAGGGCGACCAGCCGAGAGTGCGCCCGTTTGGCACGGCACATATTTTTGAAGGCAAGTTGTACATCCAGACTGGTAAGAAGAAGGATGTTTCCAAGCAGCTGCATGCAAACCCGAAAGCAGAGTTGTGTGCATTCAAAGGCGGCGAGTGGATTCGCGTTGCTGGCGAGTTGGTAGAAGATGACCGTGTAGAAGCGAGAGAATCTATGCTGGATGCCTATCCGAGTTTGAAGAAAATGTATGCCGCAGATGATGGAAACACTGAGGTGTTCTACTTCAAGAATGGTGTGGCTACCATTAGTTCGTTTACCCACGAGCCGAAAGTAATCAAGTTTTGATAATGCTGCCGTGTGTGAAACACAGGCTCCAATCTGAGCCCGAAACACACACGGCATATTTTGAAAACAGATATATAGTTTATAATGAAAATAAAAGAAACGGAGCGTGACAAAAATGAATTTATCAAAAATACATCATATTGCAATCATCGTATCTGACTACGAAGCAGCTAAGGATTTTTATGTAAACAAACTGGGGTTCTCTGTTATAAGAGAAAACTATCGCCCAGAGCGTAAGGACTGGAAGCTGGATCTTCGTGTTAATGAACACACAGAGCTGGAGATTTTCGCTGAAGAAAATCCTCCAAAGCGTGTGAACCGTCCAGAAGCCTGCGGGCTGCGTCATCTTGCGTTCTACGTAGACAGCATAGAGCAGACGGTGAGGGAGCTGGCAGAAGTTGGGATTGAATGTGAGCCGATTCGGGTTGATGACTATACCGGCAAGAAGATGACATTTTTCCACGACCCGGATGGACTGCCGCTGGAGCTACACGAATAATTATGGGAGAGAAAAGAGCATATAAACCCCGGAAGCCCGGTGGCGGTCGGAAGAAGCTGAAGCCTGAATACGATGCTGGGAAGAATCTGAAGGAGCAGATGGATGCTGCTGTGGCACTTTATAATTCTAAGATGTCCTTGCAGGCCATCGGTGATGAGTTGAGTTTGAACCCCATCAAAGTAAGAAAGCTGCTCATCACGGCTGATGTGTATGAATCGGAGGTGGCGGAGAAGGTACAGGATACTTTTGAAGAATACCGAGAAGCGCAGAGCTATAAAGAAGCAATCCGCGCAACGGCGGCAGCCCTTGACTTGTCCAAAGCCTCAGTCACTTCGTACCTGCCTTATCAGAAAGGTGTGTACTACCCAAGAACAGCAGATAAAGAGAAAATTAGTGTTGGAGCAGAGCGGCAGCGGAGATACAGAGCAATGAAGCGATGGAGGGCTGATCCGACAGAAGAAAATTTCTGGGGAGTGGTTCTGGCTTATGCTGGTGTGAAATTCAAAACTTACACGGGCTTACTATTTTCTTACGAGGTGCGAAAAGGTAGGAACGGCGAATACACAAAAGAGCTCTGGATTGACAGGCGTGAGAAGAGTAAAAGTCTGGCGTGGAGTTCTGTAGTTTTGGCACTGGGAAATATAAAAGGGAAAGTAGTAGACCGGCCAAAGGCTCTGGGTGACATCCGGGGCGTGACTTACATATATGGGATATTCTATCGGTTCGGATTGATTGATGTGCCAGATGAAGTGAAGGAGAAGATGGGGCATCCGAAAAAACGTAAAAAATAAGTTGCTATGTGCAAAAGTCTACGGTAATATGTGCCGTAACTGAGGATGTGAATCTCAGTTGGGAAGGATGGTAGCATTATAGAAAAATTGAAAGAAATGTTGGAAGAGTACATTAAGAAAACGGAGCCAGAGTATTATCCGCCAGTGGAGAATCTGTTGGATATGATCTACGAGCATTACACGGAGAATAATCCAGTAGAGAAAAACAAAGTTGCTGGGAAAGAAGCAAAGGCCAAGGAAAAGGAACTGGAAGAGTGGCTGCGTGGCTTGCAGGGAATGGATAGGCTGGTAGACGACTATGTTGGAGATAAGATTCCATTCTGGGAGAAGATCATGGACCGACAGGGGACAGCGTGCTGTGCATGGGAGAAGACCGCTTTTGAGGAAGGTCTGAAAGTTGGGATACGTCTCATGATGGAAGTATATAGTTTATGACGAAAATAAAATGAACTTCTGGAGTTCAAAAAAAGCCCTCGCTTCAGTTACGGCGAGGGCGAGTGTTCTTATTTTTCAGGCTTTTCAGCTTTCTTTTTCGGAGCAATTTTATGACCGAAGTAGATTGTCATACCGTAAGCGCAAAATAATTCGACGGATTGTGTTGCCCTAAAAATCAATCCATAATATAATCATTAGAGAATGCAAGCTTTCATCTAACAATACCAAATGGAACAGATCCTCAGCTTCTGGCTCAAACGCTTCGCATTGTGAAGGAGTTGGAATGTTAGGGGATATCACAGCCGCCGATGAAATCTATATCGTAACAGGCAGAACGGATATGCGGAAATCCATTGACGGGCTGT
>QWCN01003682.1_pt1 | contig 17315 bp, 14 predicted proteins | sample 1972711 | NCBI WGS metagenome assembly QWCN01 (sample SAMN09866707, study PRJNA288562) | Human gut metagenome isolate term1_stool, whole genome shotgun sequencing... | isolation source: gut | host: Homo sapiens | place: USA: California
AAATATCAAACAAATTTATTTCGGGTATCTTGCTGCGGCCTTTGGCAGTACACGGATCTCATCTGTTTACTCGATTGTAGATATGGCGATGATGGGGCAGTATCCGGGACCGGATGGTACAGCTACTCTTACTGTGGCCGCGCTTTGGGGTAAAAAGCAGGAAGTTGTGGGGGAATATGGTTATGTCAAAAGATGAGTATTTGATTACCGATACGCCGCTGAAAGCGCTGACAGTTTTTGCAATGCCGATGATTCTCGGCAGCTTTTTTCAGCAGGTATACAATATGGTTGATTCCATTATCGTCGGTCAGTTTGTGGGCTCCTCCGCACTGGCGGCGGTTGGTGCCTGTGCAGCCCTGACGAATGTTTTCATTTGTGTGGCACTGGGGGCCGGTGTTGGTGCAGGTGTGCTTGTGAGCCGCTATTTCGGTGCCAAAGAGTATGGCAAAATGAAAACCATTGTTTCTACATCATTGATCAGCTTTTTGCTTTTGAGCATCATCCTTGGTGTCTTTGGATTTTGCTTTTCTCATGCGATGATGAGCGGATTACAGACCCCTGCCGATATTCTGGGGGAAGCGGTACTATATTTGCGGGTCTATTTTGTAGGTTTCCCGTTTTTGTTCATGTACAATATTCTTTCTACCATGTTCACATCCATCGGTGAATCAAAAATTCCGCTGGGGCTGCTGATCTTTTCATCGATCCTGAATATTGTGATGGATCTTTGGATGGTAGCCGGTCTGGGGCTCGGCGTGTTCGGCGCGGCACTGGCAACCTTGATTGCCCAAGGAATTTCCGCTGTGTTCTCACTATTGATTTTCCTATATCGGATGCGGCGGTATAAGAGCGCCTTTGTCTGGTTTGACAGGCGGGAGCTGCGCTCGATGCTTCGAATTGCCGTGCCGTCAGTTCTCCAGCAGTCTACCGTGTCTATCGGTATGATGATCGTACAGGCCGTGGTAAATCCCTTCGGCACACAGGCGCTGGCAGGATATGCGGCAACGATGCGGGTGGAGAATGTCTTTTCTCTGATTTTTGTGTCCATCGGCAATGCGGTTTCTCCATATGTTTCCCAGAACCTTGGAGCAAACAAAACGCAGCGTATCAAAAAAGGCTACCACGCAGCATTGGTGCTGGATGTGTGCTTTGCAGCCATTGCCTTCCTTGTCATTGAAACGCTGCACACGCAGATTTCCTCGCTGTTCCTTGGAAAAGACGGAACAGCTCTGGCTTATCAGGTGTCTGGGGATTATATGAGGTGGATCGGTTACTTCTTTATCTTTATGGGAATTAAAATGGCGACCGATGGAGTTCTTCGCGGACTTGGAATCATGCGCCCATTCCTTATTGCCAACATGGTAAACCTTGCGATCCGCCTGTCCGTGGCTTTGATCTGTGCGCCGCGTTTTGGCATTGACTTTGTGTGGCTTGCTGTGCCTGCAGGCTGGCTTGCCAACTTTTTGGTTTCCTATGCGGCGCTCAGAAAATCCTGGCCAATGGATAAAGCGGCGAGCGCTCTCTAATACCCGGTTTATCAAACCACAATACAGAGAAAAGTGTCCATTTTCTATCCCGAAAACGTACAGTTGCCGCGATGAACAGAGGGCAGCGTGTCAATATGGCAAAGAAAAGCAAACGGCATACAGGCGATTTTATCCTCGAAAGAAGCCCCGAAACGCAACATAAAAGAAGCCCAGCATCGCGTCATTTGACGTGATGCTGGGCTTTTCCTGATTACAGCGATTTTCAGCAGATAAAGCAATACGCTGCTTGCAGATAGCTCTTTCGCATTTTGCTGCGTGGCGTGGGAATGTACTGTTTCGAAAAATTTCACGCGCAGAAGCATACCGCGTACACTCTATCGTGCTTTGCTTTCTAATATATTTTTTTACGCAAGAAGAAAGAAATTTGCTGTTTTCACTACGCCCGATTTTAGCACGGCGTTTTTACTGCCTCATAGTCAATTCACTCAGCAATTAAACCAAAATGCCGCAGCGCATCCTTGATCGCCTCGACCTTCTCAGGCGGGCAGGGATGATACTCATGTTTTCTCTGTTCAACAGCGTTCGGCGCTTTGTGCATATCCAGCCCGACCATACGCTTGACCTCTGCAATATATGCCGTATGGACTTTGAAGCCGTACTTTTCCTGCACATACTCCTGAATGCGTTTATAGGTCGGATGCTCCTTGACCTCTCCGGTTTCCACTTCCATTCTGACCTCAACCGTCAGTGGATTTGTTTCCCGTGACAAGAGGACTACCGTCTCGAGCATTGTTTCATTTTCCAAGGGCAATTCTTTCACTTCCTGCCCATTCACAGGGACCGGGAAATTGAACACCATGTTCCTAATCCAGTTTCCGTCTTTCTGCTTTTCTGGATACAGGTCAATTCGTTCAATGAACGCTCTCATAAACTCTTTTTGCTCGATTTCCACGGCAGCACCGTATACTTCATCGAAGGTCAGCAGAAGTTGGTAAATATTTTCGCCGGAGATTTTTTCCTGACGGATACTCTGAATCTGGCTTTTTACTTCATCTATCTGTGTCTCGATTTCTTCTATTCTACCATACTGTTCGTCATATCGCCGCTGTAAATCCAAAATTTTTCTGTCGAAATAAGGATCGTTGATATCCAGCGTGTCCATCTGACGCTCAAGCCTTGATTTGATGCTCAGAGTCTGTCGGAGCTGTGCCTGGAGCGTGGTAAGCTGTTTTTCCAAATCCCCAGTATCCACAGATGAACCTATTTTCTCCTTGATAGCTTTGGAAAAATGCGGGTCATTAACCATTGCCGAAATGATTGCCGCAACCATGCGGTTCATTTCTTTCTGTTCAATGTTCACGCGGAAGGTGCATTTGTGACCAGTTGCTCCCAACGTGTTTTTGCAGTAATAGTAATATCGGGTTTTCTTATCTTTGCTGTGCGCCTTTGCAATGTTCCCATAAAGGCTTTTGCCGCAACAGGGGCATTTCAGGATACCGGACAAGATATGCGCGTGTTCCGGGTCAGTTACTTTTTCTCGCCTAAAAGCATTGACCTTTCGTTTCTCCTGTGCCAAGTGCCAATTTTCTTCCGAAATGATTGCCTCATGCTGACCTTCGTAGATTGGAAACTCATCCTGTTCGACCACGTGCATCTCATTTCTTGTTCCAAGCTTCTTTTCTGTTCTGCGTCTACCGTAGGCAATCTTTCCCATATAAACGGGATTGTCCAGTATATCCTTCACAAAGGCAGAAGAAAAGCCTGGAATAGTACCGTTCTGACGGATTTTCTTTTTGTATCCATGATCATTCAAATATTTTGCCACACCGTTGATACCATCGTTGGTATGGATATATCTGTCGTAAATGAGCCTTACCACTTCCACCTCATCTTCGGCAATTTCCAGTTTACCATCCACTAATTTGTAGCCATAAGGGGCAAATCCGCCGTTCCACTTTCCCTCACGGGCTTTCTGTTCACGGCCCGCCATTGTCTGCGTCCGAATGTTTTCACGTTCAATTTCCGCCACAGCAGAAAGGACAGAAATCATCAGCTTGCCGGAATCTTTGGAGGAATCAATACCATCCTCCACACAAATCAGGTTGACTCCAAAATCCTGCATCAGCTGTAAGGAGTTGAGCACATCCGCTGCATTTCGGCCAAAGCGGGATAGTTTGAATACCAGTACAAACGAAATATCGTCCTTGCCCTGTTGAATGTCACTCAGCATCCGCTGGAACTCCAGCCGCCCCTAGATGTTCTTGCCGGAGAAGCCCTCGTCAGAATACTCTCCGACAATGGTCATATCTTCATACTCGGCATACTTCCACAGCTTATCCTTCTGGGCTTCCAGACTGTATCCATCCACCTGCATGGAGGTGGAAACTCTTGTGTAAATATAGCACTTAGTCCGTCTTTTCATGGCTGGAACTCCTTTCTCCGGCGTGTTTCTGTTCAGCCGGTGATTTTATCAATCCCTCATTGCGGATGTAATACTCCAAAAGACGCAGGACATATTCTGGCGCATGGCGGTTATCCAGTTCCCATTCTGTTACTGTCCGATAGGGGATATTAAAAAATTTGCAAAAGTCCTTACGGTTCATACCTGTCATTTCCCGCAGTTCTTTTATTTTGGTTTTGCAGTCCATCGCATCATCTCCATAAACAAAAAAACACACATTGCATAATTATTATAGCATCGGCCAGCTGCTTCAAGGTGCTTTCCTGGTTCGCTTTCTCCAGGGACTGCTCCAGCTGCGCGTTCTCTTGTCTCAGCTTTCTGTTCTCCACGGTGGTTTCTGTAAACGTCACCTGATACCTCTTCATGATGTTGTACATCCGCTCTACAGCCGGAATGTACTGATCCGGAAAAGCTGCAATCTCGACAGCTCTGCTTTTTGCATTGAAGGCTCCAATGCCGGCCAGCAGTTCCTCTAGCTTGGCTTTTTGCTTGGTCAGTCGGGTCATCTCTTTGAACACTCTGGGCGGGATGTGGTCACGTCCGGTCTGGCTGGCACTTTCCCCACGCTCCAGGTCGGGATATTTCCGCACCATATGTTCCCAGAACTTGTCCTGCCACTGGGTCAGCTTTTTCTTATTTCCCACGATCTCCTTGGCGCTGAGCCTGCCATCCGCAGTCAGAGGGACAAAAGAAAGGTGCATATGAGGCGTTTTCTCGTCCATATGCACCACAGCAGATATGATTGTTTTGGGGGCTTGGTTTTGCTGGATAAATGTCAGCGTCTCTTGAAAATAGGCTCTGATCTCAGATTTCTTCTTTCCCTGAAAGACCTCTGGTGTGGCAGTTACCAGGGCTTCCACGACTCGAACACTGTCTGACCTGGTACGGCAACCGGTTTCTTTGATCTGCCGCTCTGCCTCCGCACGATATTTTCGTTCCGGCTCGATCAGATGGAAATTATACTTGCTCCTGCTGATGTCCACATCGGGATTGCTGGCGTATTTCTCTTTGGTGCGCTCGTTGTGGGCTTCAATGTTCCCGATCTCCGGCCCTTTGTACTTGGCAAAGCGGAGAATGGCATATTGAGGTCTGCTCATCGTTTTCTCTCCTTTTTCAACTGCTTAGATTGTTATAAAAGCAAGAACACGGTCAACCAAAGCGTACGTACGTACAAGGCTCAGCGCCGCCATTCCTCCGGCACATCTTCCGGTACGTACGTACGCATCGAATCACCGGAAAACACCGACATATTGTTTCTCACCAGTACCTCGATTCCCAGAAAGCCACGCACTCGCCGTCCGGCAGCATTGGTCACATTGTTGCAGTATTCCAGATTGTAACGGCTCTGACAGGCAATCAGGGCTTCGCTGAAGCTGCGCGGTTTCAGGGCGGGCAGATTATTCTCGGTGCAGTAAATCTGGTATGCCTCATACAGCTCTTTGGAGCTGGCAGACATATCGGCCTTCCGGCGAATATACCCGTCTGAATCCAGAAAATCAAAGATATTGTTGTTATCTCGTTTGACGGCCTCCCGATTGTCTTTTGTGCGCTGGCTCTCGGTAAACTTGAAATTGTTGGCGGTCAGCCGCTGCAATCCCTCAAAAGCCCACAGCAGAATGCCCTCCACCTCGGCTTTCATCTTCTCCGCAAGGTCAGGATCATCCACACGTCCAGCAGGCTTTTCTTTTGTGGCTAACACCAGCTGGCGGCGGTAAAATCCGTCGCTCCGGTCAAACAGCGCCTGCAAATCTCCGTTGGAGAAGGCCAGCAGCCGGGCGCACATCCATCCCTGATAGCTCTGCTTGCCCTTGCGCTCCAAATCCATCTTGCCCTGGGCGGTCACGATGGACTTTACATAGTTGGTCTGTCGCAAGGCTTCCATTCGCATATCGTCATCCACGCACAGGAGGATATGCTCCAAATCCGCACGAGCAAATCGGTTCTCCGATATTTTCCCAATGCTGCCATCCTTCATATTCACACCGAACAAATGCCCCAGCATGGCACCAATCTGGCTCTTGCCCTCGCCGCCGTTGCCTTTAATCACCATCATCCGCTGTCCCTTATTACTGGGAATCAGGCAGTAGCCGATATATTCCTGCAAGGTGGGGATGTCCTCCGAGTAGAGCAGGCCATCCAGAAATTTCAGCCAGAGGACAGGTTTCGGGGCGTTGGGGTTATAGGCCATAGGGAAGCGGTTGCGGACGATTTCAGGTTTTCCCTCCACAAAGGTCCCGTCCAGAAAGAGTGTCCCGTTGGAAAGATGAATCCGGTCCGGTTCCGGAGGAAAATCCTCCACCAGCGCCGCCAGCTTCATTAACTCCACAATGTTGCTGATTTTGCGGGGAATGTTGCTGACTGCACAGCATTTCAGTTCCTCAAAAATCTCGCCCCGAAGGGGCAGCTCATCGGTCACACGGCCTTCGGGCGTAAAAAAAGCCCCGTTTGTGAAGATGATCTTGTGTGTCTGCAAGAACTCCTCACAAAACAGGGCTTCGTTGATGCTTTTTCCATCGAACCAGACGGGCATCCCGTCAAGCTGCGCTTTGTTTTTCATGGGCATCGTCCTCCTTTTTCAGCCTGTCCAGCCGTTCCTCCAAACCGGCAATCAGGCCATCCTTGTTCAGCATTTCTACGATTTTTACCCGCTGTTCCAGCTCGGCGGCAATGAGCAAATCTGCCAGATACTTCACATAGTCCAGCATCTGGCAGGCTTCCACAAACCGGTCATCCAGAACATCTTCCGGTGTCTTGGGTGCGTACTGCACCTTCCAGCTTTCCAGAAGATGCAGATAATCGCACAATACCCGCAGACAGCGCACCTCCTCCTGACGGTATGTTCTCAGCAGGGGGTGTTCCGATTTGGGTAGAGCGATTGCTGCTGGTGGTTTGTCCGGGTCAATCCCGAAGTTATGAGCCAGCTTCTTAGCCGCTTCGTAGCTGCTCAGATCAAACAATTTCGCCACTAGGTCGATTACATCGCCGGTGGCTCCACAGCCGAAACAGTAAAAGTACCTCTCGTTCAGCTTCATGCTGGGGTGTTGGTCCTCATGGAACGGACAACAGGCCATGCCGTTTCGACTGACTTGCAGCCCATAATAGGCCGCTGCTTCTGGAACACGGACAACTTGTTTTATCAGCTCAAACCATGTCATTACTGCTCACTCCCTTCCGAAAGAAAATCCTGGGTGCCGTTCTTTACCATAGAGCCTCTCTTTCTTGCGCCTCCGGCGCAGTCGTTGTATAATGTTGATATAGTTCCGGAAAAAGTAATCTGGTTTTAGATTACCTTTTCACTAATAGGAGAAATCCAGGGTGTAAAACGGAACCATTTTTGAAAAACCGCAAAATATTTTTTAAAAAGAGGTGGGGTCATGGCGTATCTGTCTGATGATGAGCTTCTGGATACCGAGGGTGGCTTCACCGTATGGGACGATAAAATAGGCGCTGGATCGGTGGAAGAAACGCTGGAACAGGCGCTTGCAGAAGAACGTCTGACAGAGCTGGAAAGCGAGCTGGAGCAGGACGAGCATCCCGTCGATTATGATGCCGAACTGGAAACCGAGGAAGAAGAAGCCGCCCCGGTCAGCGAAAAGCGGCGGAAACGGGAGATTCGAGCGGAAGCTGTACGGCGGCTGGAGGAAGCGGCCCGCACCGAAAAGGACTTCCAGGTTGTCATAGGGGAATGGGACAAGCTGGATCGGAACCGGGAGCGCTGGGAACGGGACCACGAGAATCTCCGTGGGGATGTGCCGCTGGAATATCAGGCGGTGCCGGAACCCAAGCTCATTCCCCGCTGGATGAACAACCCCGCATACCGGCAGCTGATGGCCGGGAACTTTCTGGACATCCTGTTTGACTGTCCCTATGAGATGCACAACCTGACCGCCGACCCCTTTATTTCCTGCATGGTGGAGGAATTGAGCGAGGAACACAAGGAAGTCCTGTATTTTCTTTCTTTGCGACTATACAGCACTACCCGGCTTGCCACTGTTCGTGGGCAGTCCGACCGCAACATCCGCAAGCTGCGGAAAACCATCCACAAGAAATTGCAGCGCCAGATGTATGACCATCTGTGCGGCAAGCAGGAGCATGGCGGCAGTTTGACCTTGCGGGAGCGCCAGTTTTTGGAGGAATACTCGAAAATCGCAAGAAAACAGGGTAAGGATGCTGTGATCCGGCGGGAGAACAAGACTGAGCGCAGAAAAAAGAAAAACCGCCCCTGATAATTGGGACGATTAAGGAGAAAGGGCGTGTATGATGAAAAATTTGTTTGAACAGTCCCGTTCCCACTGGGTGCGGTACGATCATTACGAGCTGAAAACAGCGGAAGATGGCAAGCGGTACATCACCCCCGGCAAAAACGCAAAGCCGGATGTCTACAATCCGCTGAAAGAAGTCCCTAACATTGTGCTGGATGCGCTGAATGTGGGGATGCTGATGATGGGGCGCAAGCCAGAGGTAAAGGAGGAAAGGGCGGTAATGGAGTTTGTCACCCGATACGGCTTGCTGGGGCTGATGACTGCTCTACCCACCACACCGTCCTTTATGGACTATGAGACGGTATACTTGCCGAAAAACCATTTCATCAAGGAAGAATCCATGGCGACAGACAAATACCTGTCCCTGTTTTACCCCTTTGACCAACTGGACTTGGTGAAGAAAGGTATTACATCCACATGGAACGTGTCCGGTGACCGGACGATGGTTGCCCTGACCATGACCTTCATGGACGAGCCGATGGCAAAGAACATGAGCTTCCAGTGGGAATATGCGGAACCCTATGACTGGGTTGCCCAGCAGTTCAAGGACTGGGCATTCACCCTGTCCACGTCCATCCTCTACTACAATGATTATGACTCCATAGATGAAGATGCACGGGGACTGTACCGCAAGGCTATGGCTGCCTTCGGCGGGATCGCCCCCAGCTACCACATCGAGCTGCTGGATAAGCCCACTATTTATTGGGACTTTCACTCCCTGCTGCTGGGTATCCAGATGATGTTCAGTTTCATGCTGGTGGACGATGACCAGCCCCTACGCCTGTGCAAGCACTGCCAGAAGGTGTTCTTGGGCAGCCGATCCAATGCAGCCTTTTGCAGCCCGCGGTGCAAGAACCAGTATAATGTCTATAAGAGCCGTGAGAAATGCAAAGGGGAAGCAGACTAACGAGGGCAGTGTCGCTGCGGCGGGACGGAGGGGGATATACATCTGCTTCCTTTTCCGGTCAGGCGGATTTTGCCCTGTGAGCAAATCCCGATTTCGTCCGTGACCGTACAAAATCCTCCTGCCCTACTGCCGCCGAGAAGCAAAGGTATAACACACTAGACTTTCCTACGGAAAATCGTGTGCCAACAGGGATGCTGCTCGCCCCTATTGGAAACCCAGAGCCAAAGGGGCTTTGCCCCTCTGGACGCCCCACCTGTCCATGCAGTGGCGATCCATCCTGCTCCCACACGATAGATACGCTCCTGCCCGGAACAGGTAAAACAGGCCCAGAGGTTTGCCCAAATAGCGGGTAAATCTCTGTGCCTGTTTTGGTCAGCAGCGGCTGGGAAAAGGTGAACGGAAAGCCTTGCTGACTGATAAATTCGAGTTGGATATTTTCGTATTGAGATGCGAAAATCTGTTGTCCTGAATTCCTGTATCTGGTATAATAAAAGCGTCGAATTTTCTGACCGGAGGTACCCATATGGCCATCTCTTACAATAAGCTCTGGAAGTTACTCATTGATCGGAAAATGAGCAAGGCAGACTTACGCCGAGCAGCGGGAATCGCTCCCAATACCATGACAAAGCTAAACCGCGACGAAGAAGTAACCCTAGAAACGCTGGGGAAAATCTGTGCCGCATTGGGTGTCAATATTGGGGATATTATCGATTTACTTCCCCAGGTATAAGTATATTTATCGCATAGGAGATTTCTTAAGATGTTTGATATGGATCAAAAAATAGATTTTCAAGCACAAGAAAATGCCACCAAGATGATAGGGTACGTAAAAAAGGCCGCGGAAATAACCCATACAGTCATCATGGCGGGTCAAAAAGCATCAAAGGCTGTTTCTGCAATTCAAACACAAGATAAGAGCAGAAAATGGACAGTTTTGCAGGAATATCTGAAAGAATACAGTTTATTTATCAATAACACAACCTTTCTTACCGGAGTTTGCGTCTACCAAGTAAATGCGGAGTTCTATGCTGAGGTTAATTTGCAGGAGCTTGACCGGCAGCTTCAAATTATGGTTGGAATCGTATACCTGAAAGAGGCAGTTCGTGCCGCAGTCAGTGAGACATATAAAGAGTACCTGAAAAAGTTGCTGAGGGAAAGTGGAATATTCACCGAGGCGCAGCTAAATCTTTTGTAAATCGAATGGAGAGCCAATATGCCAACACTTGATTGGATTGGAAAAGATAAAGTGGTAAACCACCACCAGGAGGTGCCTTATCGGGTGTTGGAGCGCCAATACAGCTATGACGAAGCCGGACAGCACGCCGAGGACAACGGCAGCAAAAACATGATTATCCACGGCGACAATCTGGAGGCGTTGAAAGCTCTACTGCCACAGTATGAGGGCAAGGTGAAGTGCATCTACATTGATCCACCGTACAACACCGGCAACGAAGGCTGGGTGTATAACGATAACGTCAATGACCCAAAGATCAAAAAGTGGCTGGGCGAAGTGGTGGGCAGAGAAGGAGAGGACCTTTCCCGGCACGATAAGTGGCTGTGCATGATGTACCCCCGCTTGAAGCTGTTGCAACGGCTTTTGGCAGAGGATGGAGCTATTTTTATCAGTATTGATGATACCGAGTATGCCAATCTGAAACTGATTTGCGACGAGATTTTTGGAAGCAGCTGCTTTGTGTCAAACATTTCATGGCAGCGGACATATTCTACCCGAAACGACTCCAAAGGGATTGTGAACGAAGTGGAGCACTTGATTGTTTACAGTAAACAGCCAGGCTGGAATCCAAACAAATTACCTCGTACAGAAGAAATGAACTCCAAATACAAAAATCCTGACAATGATAGAACACTTTGGAGAACTGATAATGCTTTTGCACCAGGGGCTGCGACACATCAAGGCATGGTTTATGCTATACAGCACCCATTTACTGGAGTCATGTTATATCCTGCAAATGGTCGCTGTTGGACATTTGGGCAAGATCAAATGCTGGAAATCATGAGCGGTTGGTGCGATTATGAGCTACGGGACCTGAATGACGCCAAGGAACGTGCTGCTGTATGCGGTGTTCCAGAATCTGAAGTGCGCAAAGGGGTTCAGGCTATCGTTTTGTCAAAATCTTTGGAAGAATCTGCTGCACGAGCAAAAGAGGTATACAAGCGCGGTCAGTGGCCTCGTTTCTTTTTTACTAAAGGAGGAAAAGGCGGTATTGCCCGAAAAACATACCTTGAAAATGTAGGTGGAAAACTTCCTACTAATTTTTGGCCGTTTTCTGAGACAGGACATACGGACGAAGCCAAAAAAGAGATGCTGGCAATTTTCAATGGGAAAGCCACTTTTGACACACCTAAGCCCCGCCGATTGTTGGAATATGTACTCACGATTGCAGGTAATCAAGATACTTTGATCCTCGACTCCTTTGCCGGTTCCGGTACTACCGCCCATGCCGTGCTCAACATGAACAAGGCCGACGGCGGTAACCGTAAATTCATCCTGGTGGAAATGATGGACTACGCCGACAGTATCACCGCCGAGCGTGTCAAACGGGTGATTGACGGTTACGGAGAGGGCAAAAAAGCTGTGGAAGGCACTGGCGGCAATTTCAGCTACTATGAGCTGGGGCCTGTGCTTCTGCTGTCGGACGGCAACCTCAACGAAGAAGTGGGCCCGCAGAAAATCCGGGAATACGTCTATTATATGGAGACCAAAGAGCCCCTGCCCGCCGAACAGCCCACGGACGAGCCCTACTTCATGGGACTGTGCCGCAACACCGCCTACTACTTCTACTATGAGCGGGAACGTGTCACTACGCTGGACCATGCCTTTTTAGCTACCGTCCAGACAAAAGCCGAGGGCTACACCATCTATGCCGACCTATGCGCCATCCCGCAGGAGACCCTGCGCAAGCATAACATCACCTTTAAGAAAATTCCTCGGGACATTGCCAGGCTGTAAAGGAGCGTGAAGAAATGGAACTGAAATCTTATCAGAAAGAAGTCATTGCCGATCTTGCACGCTATCTGGAGCTGGTGGTGGAGCTGCAAAGCCCGGCAAAGGCGTATCAGACCCTCTGGAACGAAAAGAATGTTCTGGTGGGCTTCGTCGGTATGCCGAATTATGTGAATGTACTTCCCGGTGTGCCCCATGTGTGCGCCAAGGTGCCCACCGGCGGCGGCAAGACCTATATTGCCGCCAGTTCTCTGCGGACGATTTTTGACGCCATACCCCAGCGCCGGGCCAAAGCCGTGGTGTGGTTGGTGCCCTCCGATGCCATTCTGACTCAGACACGCAAGGCGCTGGAAAATCCCGACCATCCCTACCGCCAGCGGCTGGATGTGGATTTTGGCGGGCGGGTACAGGTATATTCCAAGGAGCAGGCTCTCATGGGGCAGAACTTCACCCCTTCCGCCGTGACAGAACAGCTTTCTTTGTTTGTGCTCAGCTATGATTCCTTCCGCACCAGCAAAAAGGAGGGGCGCAAAGCCTATCAGGAAAACGGTTATCTGGCCGAGTTTGCAAAGTGGATGGATGATCCGTCCGTTCTGCTGGCCGATACCGATGAGACGGCGTTGATCCAGGTAATCCGCTATCTGAATCCGGTGGTCATCGTGGACGAGAGCCACCATGCCACTTCGGATTTGAGCGTGGAAATGCTGCAAAACTTCAATCCCAGCTTTGTGTTTGACCTGACCGCCACACCCAAGAAGAAAAGCAACATCATCTCTTTTGTAGACGCCGCACGGCTGAAAAAGGCCAACATGGTCAAGCTGCCGGTCATTGTCTATAACCGTAAGTCTCAGGCAGATGTATATGGGGATGCTATCGCCATTCGTGCCAAGCTGGAGGCACAGGCCAAACGGGAGCAGGAAACCAGCGGGCGCTATATTCGTCCCATCGTTCTGTTCCAGGCACAGCCCCGCAACAATGCAGATAGCACCACATATGAAAAAATCAAGAAAACGCTGGTGGATGGCGGCATTCCCGAAAAGGAAATCGCCATCAAAACCGGCGATAAAGACGAGCTGAAAAATGTGGACTTGCTGTCCCCAGACTGCCCCATCCGGTACATCATTACCGTCAACGCCGTCAACGCCCTGAAAGAGGGCTGGGACTGCCCCTTTGCCTATGTGTTGGCCACGGTGGCAAACCGCACTTCTACCGTGGATGTGGAGCAGATTTTGGGGCGTGTACTTCGGTTGCCCTACACGCAGAAGAACAGCAGTGAAGTGCTGAATCTCTCCTATGTCATCACATCTTCCGCAGACTTCCACCAAACGCTGGAGAAGGTTGTGGCCGGGCTGAACAGCGCCGGTTTCAGCAGGCGTGACTACCGGGCACAGGATGTGGACGTTCCCATTACAGCTGCACCCACACAGGAACCGGAGCAGCTTCCCATTGTCCCCCCTCCCGCTGACGAACCAGATCTGCCGGAGGTAGACGGCTCGGATTTGAAGGCGCGTTTTGAAGCAGCAACACATGAGGCAGAGCAATCCGTGCAGGATGGAACTATGCAGTCCGATCCCATTCTGTCACAGGCCCTGCAACAGAATAAAACCTATGAGGACGAGATCAACCAGGCCGATAACACTGCTTTGAGCCAGGCTCCATCGGAGGTGCGCGACAAAATGAATCAGTTCCGAATGAATGAGGAATTTGCAGACGAAGCCGCTGCCTTGCGCTTCCCCCAATTTATGCTGGAGACTGGCCCCAGTCTGTTTTCGGAAGCTCATGAAACCCTGGAACCGGAACATTTAGAGGGTGGTTTCTCTCTGCGGGACAAAGACGCTTATGTGGATTTCACTACCGTCAACGCTGAGATGGCGCGGGTGGATGTAGACGATAGCAAAGACAGCACCGCAAAGGCATGGCGGTTGTCTGGTGGCGACAGTGCCTTTTTCCGGGAGTGGTTCAATACCCAGCCCTCGGAAAAGCGGCTTTCTCTGTGTAAGGGCATTATCAAGCAAAAGCTGTCCAAGATGAACTGCGTCAACGACCGGGAGCTGGATGAGTACATCGACCGAGTGATCGGCACCATGAGCGAAGATCAGCTATCCGAGCTGGAGCAGTCGCCCTATCCCTACGTCGTGAAGATTCAGGGAAAGGTGAAGGAATTGATTGCCCAGCATCGCTCTGGCGTCTTTGACACCTGGCTGGAGCAGGACAAGATTTCCTGCCGGCCCAACTATGCGCTGCCAGCGGTAATCTCCCCAACGGCATTTACCTCGATGGTGCCGAAATCGCTCTATACCGCCGAAGAAGATATGAACGAGTACGAGTTCAAGGTAGTGTGGGCACTGTCAGAACTGGGCAACGTCAAGTGGTGGCACCGGAATATCTCCAGACTGGGCTTCCAGATTAACGGGCCTGTTCATGCCTACCCCGACATCATCGTGATGCTCCACAGCGGAAAGGTACTGATGGTGGAGACCAAGGGCGATCACCTGGATAATGATGAGTCCAAGGAGAAGGCCAAAATCGGCGACCAGTGGGCGAAGCTGGCCGGAAAACAGTACAAGTATTACATGGTGTTTGAGACCAAGCAGCCAGACTATCCGGGAGCGTATTCCCTGGAGCGGTTTATGGAGATTGTGAAGGGATTGTAACACCCCAAAATATATGTTGGAGGTTTAAATAATGGGAACCATTAAATCGGAAATAATGAATCACTTTCTGGCCGAACATCCCGAGCAAGAAAGTATCCTGAAGCCTTTTTTAAACGGTTTCGACATAAATTATGCGGAAGTGAAGTCCATTAATAACACTACAATCTTTTCATATATGATAAAACCAGAAGACTTTATGAAAGAAGCTTTTGGTCTGGAGAAAGAAATTTTATTGGTCTATTCGCCTTTTGATACTTTAGAGCCACGCGCTCTACAGGCCGCAAATATGCTGTTTAAAATGTTCCCATACATGAACCGAATAGATACACTTAACTTTTTTATGGTTTCCAAAGATCCTGCAATACAAAATTATGCAGGAATAATGTCTTTTTCTGAGGAAGAATCTCGTTCGCTAGTACCCTTTTTATATTCTGATTTAATTTCAAGTACTAGCGATAACTGGTATGTTAGAAAAATCTTAAAGAAAAACTTTTATGACGTAGATTTGTTTGGCTATACTCTTCCGATTAGAGACGAGGCTTCCTTTTTTGGGCGGCACCAAATTGCTGCACGATACATTGATGCGATTCGCCGATGCGAAAACCGAGGTATCTTTGGGCTACGCAAAACAGGTAAAACATCCTTTTTGTTTAAGATTGATCGAATTATTCGGGAACAGCATCTTGGGTTTGTATTTTTTTATGATTGTAAGTCTCCATCATACAGAAAACTTCACTGGAACGAGCTCCTTGGAGAAATATGTAGCAATGTAGCCAAACGATTAAAAATACGCATTCGAAAAGAATATGATGAACAAAACATCATTAAGAGTTTTCGATATGTTGTGAAAACGGCATCAGATAAGAACATAAAGATCATTATTATGTTTGACGAAATCGAATATATTTCGTTCAAATCTCCGCTTGATGAACACTGGAAAACGGAATTTATAGATTTTTGGCAAACAATTTGGTCTGTTCAAAGCCTTCATCGGAATCTGGTGTTCATATTATCTGGTGTTAACCCAAGTGTTACAGAAATCGATACGGTTAATGGCGTTCAAAATCCGCTATTTAGTATCGTGCAATCGGAGTATTTACATGGATTATCTGAAGATGAAGCGAGAACTATGATTCGGACTTTAGGGCGCAGAATGGGTATCAGATTTGAATTTGATTCTGTGAAACTTTTATACGATCAATTTAATGGACATCCTATGCTTCTGCGCCTAGCGTGTAGCTATATTAATCGTCAGTATAATGACCCAGATAAACGCCCCGTTACGGTTACGGCAGGTAACTTAAAAAAGCTACAAGATGATATTGATGTAGAATTAGCTTACTATTTCCGTCATATTGTCTCAGAAATCCAAAAATTCTACCCAGAAGAGTATGAGATGTTTGAGTTGCTAGCTTCTGGACAAACATCCGATTTTGTGGAGTTATCTGCAATTACAGAGTATACAAAACATCTGTACAGTTACGGCTTAGTTGGTCGTGAGAATGGAAAGCTGCCATATGTTAAAATGCCTGTAGCTGGAAGATACGTAGCTATGGAATTAGCCAAGAGAGAAAAGAGAACAACCCTATATCGAATTGTTCCTCTTGAAAAACGAAATCAATGGGTCGCGCAGCGTGTGAAGTCAATTATACGTGATTTGCGTCAACTGGAAACAGCAATATCTAATGCAGGAACGTGCAAACTTTTTGGCGAAAACTCTTTCCCCGAGGCAGATAGATTCGTAAATGTAGGACCAGTGTCTAACGAGCCAGAATTTGAAAATTTCTTCAATATTTGTAATCGTTGCTTCGTTGAGTCAATCGAAAAATACGGCAAATCATTGGGGAAAAAGAAATATTTCTGGAATGAAATCAAGTCAACATATCCGGTTTTGTTTGACGTACTACATCGAATAAAGGTTTATCGCCATTCTAGCGACCACCTAGAACTAAACCCCGATGTCGCTAAGAAGTATAAAGAATTTTGGAACGAGGATACAGCTGGCGTTACCGACTTTGAAGAACAACGCTTTGTGATTCAACAAAAGCTATTAGAAGCCTTTTTGTCCGCAATTCAAACAGAAATAGATTCTATATCCTAAACAATACTCCGCCCAAAGTATACTTTGGGCGGAGTATTGTCAATTTTACATTGAATCTATTATTTAGTACCTGCTAAATCATTTGAAAATGCTTTAGCGCATCCATAATTGCAGCTTCCTTTTCCAGCGGGCACTGCGGCACTTTGGCATCTCCCTTCTTCGATAGATTATAGTTTTGGCCAATATCCAGACCGCACTTTCGCTTGATCTGTGAGATATACAGGCTGGACACCTTCAGGCCGTACTTTTCCAGCACATACGCCTTAATCTGTTCATAAGTCGCACCCTTCTGGAACCCGGACATATCCATATCTTCCAGAGAGAACTCTACTCGAACCTTCTTTGAGTCGATTTCTCCCTTGGAAAGCAAGACAACCGACTCGACATGTGTATCACTGTCCAAACTCATTTCCATATCTTCCTCAATAATCGGAAGCTTGAATTTGATGGATTTGAGCCACTGACCGTTTGGCTGTCG
>QWCN01005288.1_pt1 | contig 17311 bp, 14 predicted proteins | sample 1972711 | NCBI WGS metagenome assembly QWCN01 (sample SAMN09866707, study PRJNA288562) | Human gut metagenome isolate term1_stool, whole genome shotgun sequencing... | isolation source: gut | host: Homo sapiens | place: USA: California
CTTAGGAGGCGACCGCTCTATCCAACTGAGCTACAGACGCGGATGATAAAAAATATTTTACCCTTTTGGCAGTGGATTTGTCAATGCCTGATTTGCTGGGAGCGGGGTGGAGAAAAGCGCTTGTATTCACCGCCGCCGTCCGTTATAATGGGACGCAAGAGCGGCTCTGACCGCAGACGGCGGACAGGGCCAGTGAGAAATATGGAGAAAAGGACGGTAAACCTATGGACGGAAAGACGATCCTCCCGCGCAGCGAAGTGCCCGAGGAGTTCACCTGGGATTTGAGTCACGTATTTGCGAGCGACGATAAGTGGAACGAAGAGCTCGAAGCGCTCAAGGCCTACCCCGAGCGCATGGCCGCCTACACCGGCAAGCTCGGCGAGAGCGCGAAGACGCTGCTCGACTGGTTCACGCTCAGCGATGAGATCAACGTGCGCGTTTCGAAGTTCGTGCAGTACGCGAGCTGCCGCAGCGACCAGGATGTGGGCAACTCGTTCTATCAGGGGATGCGCAGCAAGGCGTTTTCCACGGCGGTCGCGCTGAACAGCGCGGGCTCTTTTGAAGCCAGCGAGATCATGGCCATCCCCGACGAGACGCTTGCGCGCTTCTACGCCGAGGAGCCGAAGCTCGAGACCTATCGCCGCAGCATCGACAAGCTGCGCCGCCGCAAGGCACACATCCTTTCGCCCGAGTGCGAAAAGATTCTCGCCGCCGCGGGTGAGATCAGCGAAAGCCCTGACCGCACGTTCAGCATGTTCCACAATGCCGACATGCGCTATCCCGACGTGACCGACGCAAAGGGCGAGGTCCACACGCTGACGGACGGCACGTTCGTCCCCATGCTGATGAGCGCCGATCGCACGCTGCGCGAAAACGCCTTCAAGGCCTACTACAAGCGCGCGGGTGAGTTCCGCAACACCTACGCCTCCACGCTGGACGCGCAGTTCAAGCAGCTCAAGTTCTTCGCCGACGCGCGCCGCTACAATTCGACGCTCGAAGCGTCCCTTGACGTGACCGAGGTGCCGGTCGAGGTCTATACGAACCTCATCGATGCGGTGCACGGCAACCTCGACAAGATGTACCGCTATGTCGAGCTGCGCAAGAAGATCTTAGGCGTTGACGAGCTGCACATGTACGATGTCTACACCCCGATCGTCGCGGACGCGGACGTTGAAATCTCCTTTGAAGAGGCCAAGAAGACCGCGCTCGAAGCACTCGCGGTGCTCGGCAAGGACTATACGGACGTGCTTGAGGAGGCCTTTAGCAACCGCTGGCTCGACGTGTATGAGAACACCGGCAAGCGCGGCGGCGCCTACTGCACCGGCAACGGCTGGCCCCACCCCTACGTGCTGCTCAACCACAAGGATAACCTCGACAGCATGTTTACCCTCGTCCACGAGATGGGCCACGCCATGCATACGTGGCACTCCTGCAAATACCAGCCGGTGAATACGGCGGAGTACGTCATCTTCGTCGCCGAGGTCGCCTCGACCTGCAACGAGATCCTACCAGTTCAAGGGTACACTGTACCGCCAGACGATGTTCGCCGAGTTCGAGCTCCAAATGGGCAAGATGGCCGAGAGCGGCGAGGCGCTGACCGCCGACGCGCTGAGCGCGAAGTATTTAGCGCTCAACAAGCTCTACTTCGGCGATACGATGATCTCCGACGACGAGATCGCGCTTGAGTGGACACGCATCCCGCACTTCTACTACAATTACTATGTCTTCCAGTACGCGACGAGTTTCTCCGCCGCCGTCGCCATCGCCAACCGCATCCTGCGCGAGGGCGAGAGCGCCGTCAAGGACTACAAGAAGTTCCTCTCCGGCGGCTGCTCGAAAGAGCCGGTCGAGCTGCTGCGCGACATGGGCGTCGACATGCGCACGCCCGCGCCCGTCAACGACGCGCTGTCGCTGTTCGGCGAGCTGATCGACGAGCTGAGTGCATTGCTGGGCTGACGCCTTCAAATCAGTGGTGAACCACTGATTTGAGCAGGTTTCGCGTCGCTTTGCGCCTCGGCTGCCCGTTAAAACGGGCGATTCGACGCACGCTATGCGCAAGGTGTTTTCCGCCACGCACCGGTTGCGGCGGAAATCGATCAAGAACATTTGTGCCTGCGGGCGCTTGGGCAACCGTTAGCAGCTTTGCTGCTTTACGGATGCCCATACCCCTTGCGGGTAAAAACTGTGCGAGGTTGCCTGCCCGAGAGGGCAGGCAGCCTCTTTTCCTAATTTTTCTGCAAAAGAGACAAAAAAAGTTTCAAAAAATCTTGCAAATGACGAAGCGGCAGAATATACTATTACAGTTAAAGACTTACGATTTGATATCCCTGCCCAGCGGCAGGAAGGAGAGATCACCTATGCAGAATGAAAAACTTCGCAATGTAGCCATCATCGCCCACGTCGACCACGGCAAGACCACCCTCGTCGACGAAATGCTCAAGCAGGGCGGCGTGTACCGCGAAAATCAGGAGGTCGTCGACCGCGTCATGGACTCGAACGACCTCGAGCGTGAGCGCGGCATCACGATCCTCGCCAAAAACACCGCCATCCGCTACGGCGACACCAAGATCAACATTGTCGATACCCCGGGCCACGCCGACTTCGGCGGCGAGGTCGAGCGTATCCTCAAGATGGTCAACGGCGTTATCCTGCTCGTCGACGCCGCTGAGGGCCCCATGCCGCAGACGCGCTTCGTCCTCTCCCGCGCGCTGGAGCTGGGTCACCGCGTCATCGTCGTCGTCAACAAGATCGACCGCCCCGACCAGCGCATCCACGAGGTCGTGGACGAGGTGCTCGAGCTTTTGATGGACCTCGATGCGACGCCCGAGCAGCTCGAGAGGCCGATGTGGACGCGCCGTTCCAGATGCTCGTCTCCGCCATCGACTACAACGAGTATGTCGGCCGCATGGCCATCGGCCGCATCGAGCGCGGCACGCTCAAGCAGAACCAGGAGATCATGGTCTGCAACTACCACGACCCCGACGCCGCACCGAAGAAGGCCAAGGCCGTCTCCATGTACGAATTTGAGGGCCTTGCCAAGAACCCCGTCACCGAGTCCACCGCGGGCAACATCATCTGCCTGTCCGGCATCGGTGACATCACGATCGGCGATACGATCTGCGCGCCCGAGTGCGTCGAGCCGCTCCCGTTCGTCAAGATCAGCGCCCCCACGATGGAGATGACGTTCTCCATCAACGACTCTCCCTACGCCGGACGTGAGGGTAAGTTCGTCACCTCGCGCCAGCTGCGCGACCGTCTCTTCCGCGAAACGCTCAAGGACGTTTCACTCCGCGTCACCGAGCTCGAGGGCTCGACGGACGCGTTCAACGTCGCGGGCCGCGGCGAAATGTCGCTGTCCATCCTCATCGAGACCATGCGCCGCGAAGGCTATGAGTTCCAGGTCTCGCCCCCGCGCGTCCTGTATCAGATGATCGACGGCAAGAAGTGCGAGCCCATCGAACGCCTTGTGTGCGACGTGCCGCAGGAGTATGTCGGCGCAGTTATCGAAAAGCTCGGCTCCCGCAAGGGCGATCTCGCCGAGATGACGCCGATCGGCAGCCGCATGAAGCTCGAATTCCTGATCCCCGCGCGCGGCCTGTTCGGTTACCGCAACGAGTTCCTCACCGACACCAAGGGCGAGGGCATCATGGCGAGCGTGTTTGATTCCTACGCACCCTACAAGGGCGAGCTTGCCCGCCGCAATACCGGCTCTCTCGTCGCGTCCGAGACCGGCACCTCTATCACCTATGGCCTCTTCAACGCGCAGGAGCGCGGCGTGCTGTTTATCGGCGCGGGCGTCGACGTGTACGAGGGTATGGTCGTCGGTCAGTCCCCCAAGCAGGAGGACATCACGGTCAACGTGTGCAAGAAGAAGCAGCTGACGAACATGCGCGCTTCCGGCTCGGACGACGCGCTGCGCCTTGTCCCGCCCAAGCAGATGAGCCTGGAGCAGTGCCTCGAGTTCCTCGCCGACGACGAGCTGCTTGAGGTCACGCCCAAGAACCTGCGCATCCGCAAGACGATCCTCAACAAAGAGCTGCGCATGAAGGCCACCCACGGCAACAAAAAGGTTTTGCAGTAATGCAGATAGAGAAGCGACGGCTGAAAAAGCCGTCGCTTTTTGATTTTCTGCACGAAAGTGCGGGGGGCGGTGTACATGGCTTCGCCATGAATCCCTACTACTCGTTACCGCTCGCAACCGCGCCTTACTATCGTGAGGCGCGAGTGACGGTAGTTGGGCGGCAGACTGCGTGCGAGGTGGTGCTGCTGCGCTCGCCGTGAGTATTAAGAAAACATCGTGCCGTGTGCTTGACAGGGCGGAATGTTTTGATATAATGAACATATAGAAAGAGGGCGCTGCGACAAGCGGTTAGCCTCTAATCAAGTAAATGTACTTAGCAAAAACTAAGAAACCGTCACTTGGCAGAGTGGCGGTTTCTGCTTTTCACAATAATAGTGACTGTAAAGTCTCTAATATGGAATGTGATCCGCATCGTCTCACCCCCTTTCGGAGATGTGACCAACCGCCTGCCGTTCGTGCAGCGCCTTGTTATTACCGTATCATAAGTTCCGACAGATTGCAACATCCGTTTCATCCCCGCGCGGCGAGCGCAGCAATGCCGCGCCCGCACGCAGTCTGCCGCCGTGCTATCGTCACACGCGCCTCACGATAGCAAGGCGCGGTTGCGAGCGGTAACGAGTAGTAGGGATTCGTGGCGAAGCCACGTACACCGCACCTGATTGCGCAGCGCGTGCAGCTCTTCGAGCCACAGACTGCCAATGTAAGCGGGGTCGAGGGGCAAGACCCCTCGTCCTTTCGCTCGGGGGTCTAAGGGGGATACTCTCTTTTGAGAAAGAGAGTATCCCCCTTTTTATGCACCCCTGCGCGGCGCAGGGGATTATCCCGCCGCTCTGCGAGCGGCATTATTCTTTATTCGCTTCGGGATCGCCCGCCAGCGAATCGAGATACAGATACAGCGGCATCAGCTCGCGGAAGCCCGCGAGGACTTCGTCTTTGAGCTCCGGCGTGAACAGCACGCCTTCGGGATTGTCGTCATAGCCGACGGCGATATTTTTCGCGTTGTACCACGGGTTCAGGAGCTTGCCGACGTCGCCCTTCGGGCGCTTGAACTGCTCGCCGGAGAGCGTGAAGCGGGATTTATTCAGCTTGCGCACGAGCTTTTCAAGCCTTTTGGGGTCGGTCTCGATGCGGCGGCGGAGCTTGGACATCGTGGCGGGGGAGGCGTCCCAGTAGCCGCAGCCATAGCTGAAGTAGTTCGGTGCGAGCTCGAAATACAGCGCGGGGACGCCCTCGAAGCGCTCGTGCGGGCGCTCGATCGTGAACCACAGGTGGTCCTTATACGGCCCTCTGCCGAAGAGACGGCGAGCGTCGCGGTAGATGCGGCAGACGTGCAGCTTGAGCGACTGCTTGGGATATGCCGCGGCGATCGCGTCGAACAGTTCGCTGCCGAGCTCGCGCATCGGCCTGTCAACGAGCGCGAGGAACTGCTCCTTTCGCGGCAGGAACCACTCGCGGTTGTTGTTGAATTTGATGCCCCAGAGGAACTCGACGGCCTCGGGCGTAAAACCTTGAAACATGATCCACCTCAAAGAAAAATTTGCAACGATGGCAGTATACCACCGAAAACGCGAAAAAAACAAGAGGGATCTCGCACCAGATCCCTCTTGTCTCAGAGGAGCACCGTCCTGTTTTTACCCAAAAACAGGAACAGGAAAAAGCTAAGTTACTTTGTGGCGTGGTCGACCGAGTACATGTGCTCGATGAGGTCGAGCACCTTGTTGGAGTAGCCGATCTCGTTGTCGTACCAGCTCACGACCTTGACGAACGTATCCGTCAGGGCGATACCGGCCTTGGCGTCGAAGATGGACGTGCGCGTATCGCCGAGGAAGTCGGAGGAAACGACCTGCTCGTCGGTGTAGCCGAGGATGCCCTTGAGCTCGCCCTCGCTGGCCTTCTTCATGGCCGCGCAGATCTCATCGTAGGTGGCGGGCTTTTCAAGGTTGACGGTCAGGTCGACGACGGAGACATCCAGCGTGGGAACGCGCATGGACATACCGGTCAGCTTGCCATTGAGCGAGGGGATGACTTTGCCGACGGCCTTGGCGGCGCCGGTGGAGGAGGGGATGATGTTGCCCGTGGCCGCGCGGCCGCCGCGCCAGTCCTTCAGGGACGGGCCGTCCACGGTTTTCTGCGTGGCGGTGACGGAGTGCACGGTGGTCATCAGGCCATCCTTGATGCCGAAGCAGTCGTTCAGGACCTTGGCGATGGGGGCCAGGCAGTTCGTGGTGCACGAGGCGTTGGAGACGAACTGCATGTCGCTTGTGTAGGAATCGAGGTTGACGCCGCAGACGAACATCGGCGTGTCATCCTTGGACGGGGCGGACATGACGACCTTCTTCGCGCCGGCGTCGATGTGCGCCTGCGCCTTTTCCTTCGTCAGGAACAGGCCCGTGGATTCGACGACGTACTCCGCGCCGATCTTACCCCAGGGCAGGTCCGCGGGGTTGCGCTCGGCGAAGACGGGGATCTCGCGGCCGTTGACCACGATGCCGTAGTCGTTGCTCTTCACATCGGCGGCGAATCTGCCGTGCATAGTATCGTATTTCAACATGTAGGCCAGATAATCGGCGGGGCAGAGGTCATTGATGCCCACGATCTCGATCTCAGGATGGTTCAGGCTTGCGCGAAAGACCATACGGCCAATGCGGCCAAAGCCGTTAATACCGACCTTAATACTCATAAAACTTACTTCCTTCCTGTTTATCGGAATATATCGAATGTTTGGTACATTTAGATATTATATAGCAGTAGTTTCGTTTTGCAAGTCCTTTTTTGCAAAAATTCTATTTTTTTCATAATTTCCACAAATTCCTTGCTTTTTGACCGAAATTTTGCTACCCTCATACTACAACGCTGTACAACAAAACGTTCTAAGCGCGAGCTTACCGCGAAAGCACCAATTCTTTCCGCGCAAACTCCGCCTCCCTGCGGTGAATGCTACCGGTAGGAGAACTTTTATTAGGAGACGCTATGCGGGATTATACTGAAGAAGAACTGAAAATGCTGTCGGATGTGCTGCCGAATATTGCATTGCAGCTGCGCACCTCGCTTTCGACGATCTACACGGCGGTCGACCGCATGGCACCGCAGGAGACGCGGGAGAAGGACCCGAAGACTGACCGCACCGCCGCGGCATTTTACCAGAGCTATTACCAGCTCTACCGCGTCATCAGCAATCTGACCGACGCGGGGAACCTGTTTGAGCGCAAGCGCTTCGAGCTCTACGATGACGACATTGTCGGCGTCTGCCGCAGCGTGTGCGCCGAGGTGGACTTCCTTTTTGCGCAGTGCGGCGTGGAGCTCGACTTCCTCGCCGACCGCGACAGCCGCATTATCGCCCTCGACGCCGAGGCCATCCGCAAGCTGCTGCTGAATCTCCTCTCCAACGCGCTTAAATTTACGCCCAAGGGTGGCAGTGTCCGCGTGCGCGTGAAAACGGAGGGGAGATTTGTCAAGATCACCGTGGCGGACACCGGCAGGGGCATGGACAGCGACACGCTGGCCCATTTGTTCGACCGCTTTATGGACGGCGGGCAGAACCCTATGCCGCCGCGCGGCTTAGGGCTCGGCCTTCCGATCTGCCAGCGCATCGCGCAGGGCCACGGCGGCATGATCGTCGCGCAGTCGGAAGAGGGAAAGGGCTCGCTCTTTACCGTCTCGCTCCCTGCGGTAAAGGCCGGGCGCGTACAGCTCAAGGACCGCGGCAGTGACTACGCCGGCGGCTTCAACCGCACGCTCGTGGAGATGTCCGACGCGCTTTCGAGCGAGGCATTTCTGCAAAAGTATCTGGATTAAGGGACACAGATGAAGAAAAAAGTTTTGATCGCCATGAGCGGCGGCGTGGATTCCTCCGCCGCCGCGCTTTTGCTGCAAAAGCAGGGCTACGAGTGCGCGGGCGCGACGCTGTCGCTCTGCGGCAACGAGACGGACGGCGCGAAGCGTATTGCCGACGGTCTCGGTATGCCGTTTTACATCTTCGACGAGCACGAGCTTTTTGCGCGCGAGGTGATGGATCACTTCGTCAGCGAGTACCGCGCGGGCCGCACGCCGAATCCGTGCATCGACTGCAACCGCTGCCTCAAATTCGGTGCATTTTTGGACCGCGCGCTGGAGATGGGCTTTGACTACATCGCGACGGGGCACTATGCCCGCGTCGGCTATGACGAAGCGAGCGGACGTTACCGGCTGCTGCGCGGCGAGAGCCGCGCGAAGGACCAGAGCTATGTGCTCTATCAGCTCACGCAGGAGCAGCTATCGCATCTTCTGCTGCCGGTCGGCAGCTTTGAAAAGCCGGAAATTCGCGAGCAGGCGGAGGAGGCGGGCCTTGCAAACGCCCATCAGGCCGATTCACAGGACATCTGCTTCATCCCCGACGGGGACTATGTGCGCTTTCTGCGCGACTATGGCGGCGTCACGCCGCAGCCCGGCGACTTTGTCGACGAAACGGGCCGCGTGCTCGGCCGCCACCGCGGTTTGGAGTGCTACACGGCGGGTCAGCGCAAGGGCCTCGGCGTGAGCGCGGACCGCCCGCTCTATGTGATATCCAAAAATGCCGAAAATAATACCGTGCTGCTCGGCGACAACGAGGAACTGTTTTCCGCAGCGCTGCTCGCCTCGCGCGTGAACTGGATCGCGGGGGAGACGCCTGCGGAAAAAGTCTATTGCACCGCCAAAACGCGCTACAGCCAGAAAGAGTGCGGCGCCGTCGTCACACCGCTGGAAGGAGGCTGCGCGCACGTCGAGCTCCTCACGCCCCAGCGCGCCGTCACGGCAGGACAGGCCGTCGTCTTCTATGATGGCGAAGAGGTCCTCGGCGGCGGCACGATCGAAAAGGCGTTATAAAAGTGAGAAAAGGCTCCGCGAAAGCGGAGCCTTTTGGCATATTATCGTTCGCTGACATGCGCCTCGCTGCCGAAGATCATGTCGTCCACGTCGCCATGACGGATGTTGTCTTTTTCCTTCATTGTACCATTCCTTTCAGTTTTTCTCTCACCCGGCTATTATATGCGCGAGCAAGCGAAAAGTTGTACGAAAAAGGACAGCAGAGGATAAAAAAGCGTCTCGCAGATTTTTACGCGCAAGAGGGACATTGTATCTGCAAGATCAAAAAGCGTCGCAGACTTTCGCGTCCGCAGACGCGAAATAAATTTCGATCATAAATCGCCGCGACATGTGCGCGGCGATTTATTCTTCTCGCTCTGCGCGTGTCGCAGCCGCCCTGCGGGCGGCAAGGCACGAAGCGGAGTGTGATCCCCCTCAAAAAGCGGCTCTGCCGCTTTTTTGAAGTTAATAGCGATGGTTTAGGATCTCCACCACGTCCGCCAGCGCGCCGTCCTTGCAGTGGCAGACGATGTGCGCACCCCATTCCTTGACCTCGGGGATGGCGTTTTCGGGCGCGAAGCCGATCTCGGAGACCTCGAGCATCGGAATGTCGTTGTTGTGGTCGCCGATGCAGTAGATGTCCTTGCGCGCAACGCCGAGGAGCTTGGCAAGCTTTAAGATCATGCCGCCCTTCGTCGCGCCGCGGCGCGTCAGCTCAAGCAGGTGATCGCTCGAAAAGATGAGCTCGTAGCGTTTTCCCCAGTCCCGAGAGACGATAAAATCGCGCACCTGCTCCAAAAGCGGCTTTTCCTCTTCAAAGAGCAGCTTGATGATCGGCAGGTCCACCTCGCGGAAGTCCTTGACCTCCTCGGTCTTCGCGCGCGTCAGGTGCTCGTGGTTGCGCGTGTAGTCGTTCGGGTGCAGGACGTGGATGCGGCGGTCGTCGTGGTAGATCTCGAAGCACAGGCCGGGGAAGCGCGCGAGCAGCGCGTCGACGTGATCGTAGATGTCCGCGTCTAAAAACGCGGTCTCCACATAGCAGTCCTTGTTGAAGTCATAGATGGCCGCGCCGTTGGCGATGACGCAGGGGGCATTGCAGGGCAGATCCTTGGCGTAGCGGGCAAAGGCGGGCAGCGCGCGGCCGGTGGAGATCGAAAAATAGCCGCCGTTTTGAATGAAATACTCAACTGCCTCGCGGTTGCGCGCGCTCATCGGCGGGATGTCCTCGCCGCGCTCCAGCGCGCCCTGCGTATAGACGAGCGTGTTGTCAAAGTCGCTGGCGAGCAGCACCTTGTTGAATTTCAGCATGATGGATCCTCTCTTCTTTTCTCGTTGTTTTTCGGCAAAAGTATACCACGGCGCGGGAGAAATGAAAAGGGATGTTTTGCGTAAAGATATCAGCCGATGATGCCGAATTTTCCTTTGATAAAATGACGGTAGTCGGGCTGCTTTTCGGCATTTTCGTATTCATGTTTCATGGTTTGCCATATCCAGGCGCGGAACGGATCGCCGGTCTGCGCATAGTGCAGAATGCGCAGCAGCCCCTCCCGCTCTGCGCGGAGAATGGCCTCATAGGCATCGGGGACGAACTCGCACGAGACGACTGCTACCGCCTCTTCGGACGTGACCGCGAACGGCACGTCGGAAACAGGGGCGGTATTTGCCGGTTCCGCGCCGTAGATATAGCCGGAGACGCCGGCATAGGTCTCCTCCAGTGCGTTGGGGTAGTATTCCTCCAGCCGCTGCACGCCGTCTAAGTCGAAGCCGTAAGGCCCCCATTTTTCCCACCGGCCCGTGTGGACAAAGCCGGTGTCGCGGCAGTATTTTTCAACGGCATTGCTCAGATAGACCAGCACATTTTCCCGTTTCTTCGAAAAATAGACGAGCGGGTGGCCATGGTTGGAGACGTGCGGCGTGAGGACGGTGAGACCGCCGGTGGGGGAGGCATGGTACAGCATGGAAGCAATTCCTTTCCGCCTTTTGGCAAAACCGCCGCGAAACAACTGTGCTTCGCGGCGGTTCTATTTCTTATTTACGCTTCGCTCTTCGGCGCGGGATTTTCGCCGCCCTGACCGCCACTTCTGCGGCGGCCTCTGCCGCCGCGGTGGCTGCGGCGGCGCGGCTTGTTCTCGCCGCCCTCAATCGCGCCCTCGGCTTTCGGCGGGCGGGGCGGACGCGGGGCTTTCGGCGCGTCGGGAGTTTCGCTGTTCGGCTTGCTCTGGCGCGGGGCGCGGCGCTCGCCGTTCTTGTCGGGATTGCGGGGCGGACGTTCGCTGCTCGGCTTATCGCCGCGCGTGGGGCGTTCGCCGCGCTTTTCGGCGGGCTTGTCGCTCTTTTCGCACGCGTTCTCGGCCTTCGGCGCGGCGGCTCTCTCGCCGCCTTCGCCGCTGCCCTTGCCGCGGCCTCTGCCGCCGCGATGACCGCGGCCGCCGCGGCGGGAACGGCGCTTTTCTTTCTCCTCGTCGTCAGAGGCGGGCGCATCCTTCTTTGCGGCGGGGGCCGTCCACTGCTCGGGCGGCACGATGGGCTTGGCAGACGAGAAAAAGTTCAGCGTCAGCTGCGGCTCCTCCTCCGGCGGCTCCTGATAGCGCTCGGGGAGCGTCGTGGGGAGCTCGATGCCGTCGCGCGAGCCCTTGCCGTTGCGCAGCACATGAATTTCGCAGGTGCGGTAGCGCTTGGGGTTCTCGCTCTGCCCGTCGAGACGCACGAGCACCTGCTCGCGCAGAATGTCGACCGAGCTCACGTTGCCGAGACCGTCGGGCGTTGCGACGAACGAATCCTGCTTTGGGCAGCGGCGCACCGCGTCCTCGTAGGCGTTCTGCTCGTATTTGAGGCAGCACATGAGCCTGCCGCACGTGCCGGAGATCTTCGTCGGGTTCAGGCTCAGGTTCTGCGTCTTGGCCATCTTGATCGAAACGGGGACGAAGTCGTCCAAAAACTGCGAGCAGCAGAAAGGCCGGCCGCAGATGCCGAGGCCGCCGAGCATCTTCGCCTCGTCGCGCACGCCGATCTGCCGCAGCTCGATGCGGGCACGGAACACACCGGCTAAGTCGCGCACGAGCTCGCGGAAGTCCACGCGCCCATCGGACGTGAAGAAAAAGATGATCTTGCTGCCGTCGAAGTTGCTCTCCACGCGCACGAGCTTCATGTCGAGCCCGCGCTCGGCGATCTTCTTCTGGCAGACCTCGAAGGCGTTCTTTTCGCGCGTTTTGTTGTAGGCGTAGGTGCGGTCATCGTTCTCCGTCGCCACGCGCACGAGCGGGCGCAGCGGTTGGACGACGGAATCGTCCTCCACCTCATGGTTGCCCGAGACGCACTGGGCGTACTCGAGCCCCTGCGCGGTCTCGACGATGACGAACTGGTTGGGTTCGACCGTGATGCCGTGCGGGTCAAAATAATATTCCTTGCATCCGCCGCGGAAGCGGACTCCGATCACTTCTGTCAAAGGGTTTCCTCCAATTCAACGGCGAAGCCGCCCAGCGTGGGCCCGACGCCGACGTTATAGGTGCATTTATTGCGGTAGTCCTGTAATAAATCTATTGTGCCGAGTAATTTGGCTTTTGTCAAGCGCGAAGCCAGTGACCGCGCGATGCGAAGATCCCTCTCCGGTACGCTCACGCCGTACTGCCCCAGCAGGGCGGACGAGAGCAGAAGCCGCGTCCCCTCGAAAAGCGAGGACAGGTCGTCGCGCGTGACCTTCTGCGTTTCGAGCTTTGCGAGGAATGCCGCGCGGGACGCGCGCGACCCCTCGGCGATGAGCCGCGCGAGCTCGAGCGCGCGCTCGTCAGGCGCGCCGCCCTCTTCGACGGTGGGGGAGAGCTTGACCTCCACGCAGCGCGAGCGGATGGTCTGGAGCAGAACCGCCGGATTTTCCGCGCAGAAGAAGAACGCTGCGTAAGCGGGCCCCTCCTCCACGAGCTTCAAAAGCACGTTCTGGTCCTTTTCCGTCAGGATGGTGCAGTCCTCGAAAATGTAGACCTTGCGCGCGCCCTCGTTCGGGCGGATGAACGCGTCGGCGCGCATCGCGCGCACCGTGTCGATCGAGAGCTCCTTGTGCTCTGCGTCGCGCACGAACGTGACGTCGGGGTGGATGTCCTGCATCACCTTGCGGCAGGCCGGGCAGGCGAGGCAGGGCTTGCTTTCCGCTGTGCACTCCATCGCCGCGGCGGCATAGCGCGCAGCGCTCACGCGGTCGCCGCTGCCGCTGAAAATGAGTGCGTGCGACAGTGCGCCGCGCTTTGCCGCCGCGCGAAGACGCGCCGCCGTATCGGTTTTTGCAAAATCCAAAAGCTCCATTGCCCGCTCCATGCTCTGTACTCTGCGCGCATTTTCAGCGCAAATTTAAAAATAGTATATCGCAAAAGTGCGGCGCTTGCAAGAAAATCTGCGCCCCGCGACGGAAAAACAGAACGATTTTGCGCCAAATTGCGTTTTGTGGGAGAAAAAATGCGGAAAGTCGACAAAAATTTCACAACTTGTTATTGAAAGTCGAGGATTTTCTGTCTATAATAATATGGCTTGATAATGATCACACAGCGATACATTTTTAATGGAGGAAAACCAATGAGCAAAAAGTATGTCTACCTGTTCTCGGAAGGCAACGCTACCATGCGTGAGCTTCTGGGCGGCAAGGGCGCGAACCTGGCCGAGATGACCAACATCGGTCTGCCCGTGCCTCAGGGCTTCACCATCACGACCGAAGCCTGCACCCAGTATTACGAGGACGGCCGCAAGATCAACGACGAGATCATGGCAGAGATCATGGAATACGTCGCGAAGATGGAAGAGATGAACGGCAAGAAGTTCGGCGATCTGAAGAACCCCCTGCTCGTCTCCGTCCGTTCCGGCGCGCGCGCTTCCATGCCCGGCATGATGGATACCATCCTGAACCTCGGTCTCAACGACGACGTCGTCGCCGCCATGATCGCGGGCAACCCCGACCCCAACTTCGAGCGTTTCGTTTACGACTCCTATCGCCGCTTCATCCAGATGTTCTCCGACGTCGTTATGGAAGTCGGCAAGAAGTACTTTGAGCAGCTCATCGACGCGATGAAGGAAAAGCGCGGCGTCAAGCTCGACATCGAGCTCACCGCAGCCGACCTCAAGGAACTCGCCGAGCAGTTCAAGGCCGAGTACAAGCAGCAGATCGGCGAGGACTTCCCCTCCGACCCCAAGACCCAGCTGTACGAAGCCATCCGCGCCGTGTTCCGCTCCTGGGACAACCCGCGCGCGAACGTCTATCGCCGCGACAACGACATCCCCTATTCCTGGGGTACTGCCGTCAACGTCATGCCGATGGTCTTCGGCAACCTGAACGACAACTCCGGTACCGGCGTCGCCTTCACCCGTGACCCCGCCACCGGCGAGAAGAAGCTCATGGGCGAGTTCCTGACCAACGCTCAGGGCGAGGACGTCGTCGCCGGCGTCCGCACCCCGATGCCCATCTCCCAGATGGAAGAGAAGTTCCCCCAGGCTTACGCCGACTTCGTCAAGGTCTGCGACCTGCTCGAGGATCACTACCGCGACATGCAGGACATGGAGTTCACCGTCGAAAACGGCAAGCTCTATATGCTCCAGTGCCGCAGCGGCAAGCGCACCGCGCAGGCTGCTCTCAAGATCGCCTGTGACCTCGTGGACGAGGGCATGATCGACGAGAAGAAGGCCGTCTCCATGATCGACCCGCGCAACCTCGACACCCTGCTCCATCCCCAGTTCGATGCGGCTGTCCTCAAGAAGGCTCCCGCCATCGCCAAGGCTCTGCCCGCCTCCCCCGGCGCCGCCTGCGGCAAGATCGTCTTCTCCGCTGAGGATGCCAAAGAGTGGAAGGAGCGCGGCGAGAAGGTCGTTCTCGTCCGTCTCGAGACCTCTCCGGAGGATATCGAGGGCATGAAGGCCTCCCAGGGCATCCTGACCGTCCGCGGCGGTATGACCTCCCACGCGGCTGTCGTCGCGCGCGGCATGGGCAAGTGCTGCGTCTCCGGCTGCGGCGAGATCAACATGGACGAGGAGAACAAGAAGTTCGAGCTCGCCGGCAAGACCTATCACGAGGGCGACTTCATCTCCATCGACGGTTCCACCGGTAACATCTACGACGGCATCATCCCCACGGTCGACGCCACCATCGGCGGCGAGTTCGGCCGCGTCATGGCTTGGGCCGACAAGTATCGCCGTCTGGGCGTCCGCACGAACGCCGATAACCCGCACGACACCGAGCAGGCCGTGAAGTTCGGCGCTGAGGGCATCGGCCTCTGCCGCACCGAGCACATGTTCTTCGAGGCTGACCGTATTCCCGCCATCCGCGAGATGATCTGCTCCGACACCGTCGAGCAGCGCGAGAAGGCGCTCGCTAAGCTCGAGCCGATGCAGCAGGGCGACTTTGAAGCCATGTATATCGCGCTCGAGGGCCGTCCGATGACCGTTCGTTTCCTCGATCCCCCGCTGCACGAGTTCGTTCCCACCGAGGAAGCTGACATCGAGCAGCTCGCCAAGGACATGGGCAAGAGCGTTCAGGACATCAAGAACATCATCGCCTCCCTGCACGAGTTCAACCCCATGATGGGCCACCGCGGCTGCCGTCTGGCCGTTACGTTCCCCGAGATCGCTGCCATGCAGACCCGTGCGGTCATCAAGGCTGCGCTGAACGTCAACGCCGCGCATCCCGACTGGAACATCATCCCCGAGATCATGATCCCGCTCGTCGGCGAGGTCAAGGAGCTCAAGTACGTCAAGGACGTCGTCGTCGAGGTCGCTGACAAGCTGATCGCCGAGGCCGGCAGCTCCATGAAGTACAAGGTCGGCACCATGATCGAGATCCCGCGCGCCGCTCTGACCGCGGACGAGATCGCCAAGGAAGCGGACTTCTTCTCCTTCGGCACGAACGACCTGACCCAGATGACCTTCGGCTTCAGCCGTGACGATGCCGGCAAGTTCCTCGGCGCATACTACGACAAGAAGATCTACGAGAGCGATCCGTTCGCCCGTCTCGATCAGACCGGCGTCGGCAAGCTCGTCTCCATGGCCGCCAAGATGGGCCGCGAGACCAACCCGCACATCCACCTCGGCATCTGCGGCGAGCACGGCGGCGATCCCACGTCCGTCGAGTTCTGCCACAAGGTCGGCCTGGACTATGTCTCCTGCAGCCCGTTCCGTGTCCCCATCGCCCGCCTCGCCGCCGCGCAGGCCGCCATCCGCGAACAGCGCCAATAAGAAGTTGACGCAAACAGCGTAGGCAAAACAACTGATATAAATACGGTCACACAGTCCCTTTGGATTGTGTGACCGTTATTTTTTTGCCCATTTTCAGCTGAACACACCGCAAATCAAGCCGTTGGTTTCTCTACGAAATCAGCGGCTTTTTTCGTGCTCAAAAAATTTTTTGAATTTTTTCGCTCAGGGGGTTAAAAAATGGGCCTTCTCGCTGGCTACCTATCCAAGATGAAGAACGGCCATATCAGCGCCATCCGCTTTTCCACACTGGCGGCTATCTGTGATGTCCTAAAATGCCAGCCGGGAGACATCTTGGAATACAGCCCTGAAGAAAAAATAACTAAATTCTAAAAAGCTAAAGGCCGCCAGACTCAAATGAGACTTGAAGATTTTTATCAGTTGGAAAAGAAATAAGTGATGCTATAATAAGAGTGGACACGGAAGGGTAGAAAAAAGTCTGTCCGTGGAGTATCATAAAGGCGAGTATTCTACAGGAATTATATGAACTTGATTGGGACAATGAAAGTACCGTTGAATCTGTGCTCCTTATGAGACGGGCAAAGCGGTAATTGAACAGAGTTTGGAGAGAAAAAACGTATGAATCAAATTGTTTCGTTGTTTATGTTTAGTTGTGGTGATTATGAGAAATATCGGAAAATTTAAATGGGTGTATGTGGTCTATACGTTCCTTTCTTTGGCCTATTTTTGCATTTCTCGTCAACTTAGAAGCTTCTTGGGGAAAGAACTGGTTGTATACAGCTTTTTTGCCGCGCTGCTGCTGTTCGGCATTATTACGGGAACGCTGATTACACCGGAGGAGCTCACTGTCAACTACATTGTGTTCATGATGACAGCGCCGCTGCTGTTTACCGCCAGAGCGGCGGTCATGAACGGGCTGATTCTGAGCAGTATGCTGCTCTATATCGGACTTGCTTTCTTTGCGCAGCACAACCCAATTCTATCCAAAAACATAGTGGATGTTATTCTGTACGGGGTGCTGAGTATGTTTCTGACTGCCACGATGATGCGAAGCAAGCTCCAGAGAATCCTGTACCATAAGGAAATGAAAACGTTGGAAGTCAGCAAGCGCGAATCGCAGGAACGAATCCTGAATTACGAGAGATTCCTCACGGACATGGTTCGGTATGCCGCTTCAGAAGAAAATCCGGACAAAGTACTGAATCAACTGGTGGAGTATATCGG
>QWCN01012531.1_pt1 | contig 17306 bp, 18 predicted proteins | sample 1972711 | NCBI WGS metagenome assembly QWCN01 (sample SAMN09866707, study PRJNA288562) | Human gut metagenome isolate term1_stool, whole genome shotgun sequencing... | isolation source: gut | host: Homo sapiens | place: USA: California
TATGCCTGACGGCTCTAAGCGTGGAACTTTCCGTTCCTATACATTTCTTGTATATGCCGATAATTTCTCTGCAAGCAATATAACATTCGAAAACAGTGCAGGATTTGGTGATAATGTCGGTCAGGCAATCGCTGTATATGCTGAAGGTGACAACATCACATTTAAGCACTGTAAAATTCTCGGTCATCAGGACACTTTATTTACCGGTCCGCTGCCTCTTAAAGAAAAACAACCGGGTGGTTTTACAGGTCCAACTATAGACGGTGAAAGAAAGCTCGTTCACCAGTTATATGAGGACTGCTTTATATGTGGTGAAATTGATTTTATTTTCGGAAGTGCCACAGCCTACTTTAAAAACTGCACACTTTTTGCATTAAACCGGCATGAACCCATCAACTCTTATTATACTGCACCTTCAACATATGAAGGTCAGGCTTTCGGTTATGTATTTGATAATTGTACATTTACAGGAAACTGTCCGCCTAAAAGCGTTGCTTTAAGCAGACCTTGGAGAATTCATGCTAAGGTTGTTCTTCTTAACTGTGAATATTCCGACCAGATTATTGATGAGGGCTTCACTGACTGGAATAAGCCTGAATCACATGAAACTGTATATTATGCTGAATATAATGGACATGGCGATGGATATAAGCCTGAAAAAAGAGCAGCCTATGTTCATCAGTTAGATGAAGCACAAGCTGCCTTAATGAACCAAGCGATGTTCCTGATGATGTTGCCGACATAACCAAACCGGCTAATGAATTGGCATCGCTTTCTTTTACCTGAAATAATACAACTACTTCTTTACTCTCTCCTGCCGCCAGTGAAACATTCTTAAGTGTTGTAATATCATTCTTAAGCATTGAAGCATAATTGCTTACAGCTGTTGAGCCGGCTGTGAGCTTTAATACAACACCACCTGATGATGTAAGATTAACTGTTGAACCACTTGTATTAGTAAGTGTCATCTCAACAGCAACAACCTTACAGCCTGTCTGCGACGGCACTGAAACCACATAATTATCTGCCGGATACTGATTTCCCACAGTATAATCCTTATATGTAAGTGTCACACCATTAAATCCAAGTGCAGTTGGCAGCCCTGTTAATAAATCTGCTGATGCGTTCGCTGAATTACCTGACGCCTTAGTAGTCTGTATTGTATTATTATGTCCTGTAATTGCAGACTGTGTCTGTGACGGTTTCTGTATACCAGACGAACTTATTGTACCTCCACCATTCTGTGCTGAATTAAGCTTCTGATATTTCCATTCATTATCATATGAATACTTAAGAAGCGTTCCTGCTATATACTCAGCAACCAGATCATTATCTTCATTGGTTAATGTTACATCATCTTTGCCACAACCTGTGAGTGCAGATATACACAAAAGCACAAGCAGACCTGTTATAACTTTTTTCATATATATTTCCTCAATTTTCCTTTATAATTATTATCACCGTTCATGATGAATATACCAATTATTCTCATACACTGATAACAATTATATCATATTATGATTTACAATCAAGATTAAACCAGAATTCTACACCATCAGATACATTTCTGACACCATATTCCTGCCCCATTGAATCCATGATAGCCTTTACAATAGACAGTCCTATTCCATTACCTCCATATTCTCTTGTTCTCGCTTTATCAGTCTTGTAGAACTTCTCCCATATTCTTTCAAGATCTTCATCAGCAATATTCTTTCCACTATTATATACAGTAACGGTAATAGTTCCCCCATTCTCTGATTTTTCAGTTCTCACCTCAATTGCACGCTTTCCATCACAGTGATTAAGTGCATTAGATATATAATTAGTAAGCACTTCCTCTGTCTTGTATTCATCAGCCCACACAAAATTATGCTCATTACGGTTATCAAATACTATACTCATATTTTTCTGTCCCGCTCTTATTGCATTGGCATCTGCTACAGAAGCAATAAGCTCATTAATATCAAATCTCTCCATCTCAGGCTCATCATTTCCGAATTCTATCTGATTAAGTGTAAGAAGTCTCTTAACCATTGTATTCATCTTGTTTGCCTCGTCCATAATAACATCACAGTAAAATTCCATGCTTTCAGGATCATCTGTTATGCCTTCCTTAAGACCCTCTGCATATCCTTGTATAAGTGCAATAGGAGTCTTTAACTCATGAGATACATTTGAAAGAAAATCTGTTCTCATTATCTCGAGCTTTTCTTTTTTATCAATATCTTTCTTAAGTTCAAGGTTAGCCTTCTTAAGCTCTGCAATATTCTGTTCAAGCTTCTCAGACATATTGTTCATGCTCTTTCCAAGCAGACCAATCTCTCCCTTATCACTTCCCTCATATCTTGCATTGAAATCCATCTCTGACATCTTCTCAGCAATATTAGAAAGCTGCTTAATCGGTCTGGTAATATATGTTGATACTACAAATGCTGCAATTATACCAACAGCAAGAATTGCTCCTCCAACATACTTAATAAGAGTTGTCGATATATTTACATTATCTTTTATTCCCTGGATAGGAGTTCTTAATATAATTGAATATCCATTGTCAAGTGTACCCCATATCTCAAGATAGTAATCTCCAAGCCTTTCATCATACACCTTCTGTAACGTGTAATTATCATTGGAACTTATGATTGTCCTGTTCTCAACAAGTGATGTACCTGACATATCAATAATATCTTCCAGACGCTTTCTATGCTCCTTCTTATCATCCTTGTCTGCCGGGTTATCTGAATCATCTTCCTGATCCTTAGGTTCCGGTGCTTTATCCTGTGAACCATTATTCTTAAAAATATCTCCATTAAATATACTCATACGAAGACGTTCCATCATTGAATCATCTCCCTGAGTACTTACATATATGGTACACCAGCTGCTGTCAACTACAAGCACAGATATTCCCTTTGCTGTAGATATATTCTCCATATCAGCACACATAGTATCTTTATCTATCTGTAAATCAGTATATTTCTGCATGATTTCATTAACATTCTCATAAGAATTAATCATGCTCTTCTGCTTACGGTTCATATACACTTTTTCTGAAAAAATGCTGTTAAACCCAATAAGCATTGCCACAAGACATGTAACAGTAACTACCAGAAGAAGTGTAATCTTAAACTTGATTGAATGTATCTTCATCTTTAATTGCCTTCCTTATTCGCAGAATCAGTCAACAATGAACTTGTAGCCCATACCCCAGATTGTCTTGATGTAATCGCCCTTCTCCCCCATCTTCTTTCTTAATTTCTTAACATGGGTATCTATAGTTCTTGCATCACCATAGTAATCATAATTCCATACATTGTTAAGAATCTTCTCTCTTGACAACGCAAGCCCTTTATTCTCAACAAAATAAGTAAGCAGTTCAAACTCCTTATAGCTTAACTCTATCTCTTCACCATCAATCTTAACAATATGTGCCGCTTTATCTATAGTAATTCCACCAATCTCAATTATCTCGTTGCTGTCAACACCATATGCTCGTCTTATAATAGCATCAACTCTGGCTGTAAGTATCTTAGGTGAAAATGGCTTGGCTATATATTCGTCAGCACCACATTCAAAACCTTGTAGTTCATCCATCTCCTCACCCTTTGCTGTAAGCATTATAATAGGAACTTTAGAATCCTTTCTTATCTGCCTGCACACTTCCCAGCCATCCATTCTTGGCATCATAACATCAAGAATTATAAGTGCAATATCCTTGTTCTCCATAAATGTATCTACAGCTTCTACACCATCAGCCGCCTCTATAACAGCATAGCCTTTTCTTGTCAGAAAATCACTTACAAGCTTTCTCATTCTGCTTTCATCATCTACTACTAAAATCTTCATCTTATCCATATGTAATCCTCACTTTCACGGTGAATTAATTATCTATATACTATCTGATAAATATGTTTAAAATGTGTACTCTATTCATATATTTATATTATGACTACTTTGTTGACTGCTGTGATGATGATTTTAAAGACTGCTTTGATTCAAGCTCCGCTTCCCTTGAATTAAGTTCTTTCTCTTTTTCCTTTAACTTAGCTTCCTTAGATTCAAGCTCTGTCTGCCATGAAGAATACTTATTCTGTATATTCACTTCATAGTTAATGACATTAGAATTAGAGCCTGTCTTAAGGATAAAAAACATTGCAATTAACGCAATAACAAGAAACACATTCACAATCATGATTCTCATAAAATTGTTCTTGTACTTCGCCACCTGAATTGAGAGCGTATGCAGCTCACTTCTATGCTCATTTCTTTCACGCCTTCTGTCAATTGCAGCCTGTGTCTCACTCTTTACCGGAATCGGCTTAATCTTATCATCTGGAATATCTGGTGAATTATACAGAAACTGCTGTAAATTCTTAAGATAATTAAGCCCAATGGATGTATAAAATAACTGCCTGTCAATTATCTTATTATACAACACATACACCTGTTTGGGATCTTTGCTGTCCGTCTTTCCAGACAGATACTTAATAGCATTCATCTCATCTTTTGCTTCCTGAGCTTCCTGCTTCGTCTTAAAAGTATATCCACCGACAACAAAGCCTTTATCTTTATTCACATTCTTATTATCGCTCATAAGTTTCACTTCCCTAGTCCAAACATTTCACGGCATATCTTTTTGCCACTCTCTGTTTTAAAAATGTTGTTATATACCTTTAAAGCAGCTTCCTTTGTAAGATTATCATCGCATATGTTAACTAAGAAATCTGCCTCAACAAGTATCTGGTAGTCAATACCATCAATATTGTTGTATGTATGATGATGTCCTATCAGATACTGCACTCTTTCTGAAACTTTGCTGTCAAAGCCAAGCCTGTCTAGAAGTCCTGCGGCAATAGCAGGGCCTTCTTTTTCCTGCATTTTTCCTCCGCACTCACCATATTTTTCCTCACATGTATGAATTCCGATATCATGTGTAAGTGCCGCTGTTTCAATTATAAATAGACATTTGTCATCAACATTTTCCATCTGTGCAATCAGCTTCGCATAGCTGTGAACCTTGCAAAAATGCTGTATTCTCTTAGCGTCTCCTCTATATAATTCAATCATTGCCATATGAAGTCTGTTAATCATAATGTCTCCTTTTAATAACCAAGTGTATCATTTACAAGTATTACATGTATTCTTCCGACATGGCGTGAATATCTTGTAATCAGGAACTGACAGCATAATGTGTCTGGTGATTTGCAGTCAAAGCATTTGCCGGTTGTTTTACAAGGTGTCTTGACATCAAAATTCTGCGCATTGGTTGGTGCAGCTATATTTCTTGCACGCTTCATTGCCGAATCGAGGTCTGAACAGACTTTGTTCATTCCAACTATGAAGATTACCTTCTTTGGTCCTTGTGCTATGCATGAAACACGGTTAGAATTGCCATCAATATTTACAAGTATTCCATCACTTGTCATTGCATTTGCACTTGATAAGAACACATCCGCGTCATATGAAGCCAGAAGTCCCTCTCTTGGAGTCATCTTAGAGCGGTCTATATAATTGTAATTACCCTCCTTCAAAGCCTCCACAAGTCCAATCTCCTGCGCGCTGTGGCAACCGCCCATAGCAATTGTGCTTTCCTCGTCAATTAACTCCAAAGCTTGCTTTAAAGCAGCTTCTTTATCCTCTGCATAATATCCTGACATATTTCTTGACTGTAAACCCTTAATCACAGTCTGTGCCAGTACTTCATTTCTTTTCTTTACATTTTCGTCCATACTTGTATCCTCCAGTTATATTGTAATCAACTTTATCAATGTGTCCATTATAGCATACATTTCTACTTGATACTCATAACAAACTTTTCAAGCTTCTCCTGATACACAGCGTCTATTTTATCTGCCACGCCGTAATTTTTTATAAATGTGTTGACCGGGGACGCAGGCATACCTGCCCATACTGGCATACCCAATATAATTTCGTCATAATAATCTATGTTATCTGGAACACCTTTTATCTTAGGTCTCCTTACAAATGTTGACTGCATTCCTCCAACAAACATCTGCCTCACTGTATTCTTGGGTAATGGCTTAACTAAATCTATCTCAAAGATTTTTGCTCCCAGCTTTCTTGCAATAACCTTTGCAGCTTCCTTTGTATTTCCTGATAATGAATAATAAACAACAGCTCTGTTCATAGCTGACTCCTCCTGAAATGTTATATATTCCTATATTACGATATTATATATTTTACGCTTTTGTGTATTAAGTGGCAATCACTTATAATAAAATAAAAAAGATGCAACAATCTGTTTCAAATTGCTGCATCCCATGTTAATCATTTATTATTGATTACATATCTTATATTGTCATTGATTCAAAATACTTTAGCGTATTTTGCAATTTAATCAAAAATCAATTTGTGATATATCTATAAATTTACATTTAAAATATAACTACTTGCACATCTCAGCCACAACCGCATTGATAACCTTGCCATCAGCCTTGCCCTTAAGCTCTGACATGACAGCTTTCATTATCTGACCCTTGTTCTTAGTAGCTATGACATCTGCAAACTTCTCATTAAGAATTGTTCTTACCTCATCCTCTGAAAGCATTTTAGGTGCAAACTCTGACATAACAGCCAGACGTGCATTATATTCTTCTAATAACTCAGTTCTGTCCGCTGGACAAGTATCTATCTGTTCCTTGATACTCTTAAGCTCTTTTAATATAGCCTGGTCTACCATCTCATCAGGGATATCTTCACGACATCCAGCATCAATAGCAAGCTTCTTAGCTGCAGATACAAGTACTGCTATTGAATCCTTTCTTGCCTTATCTCTTGCTTTCATAGCATCAATCATAGCTTTCTGTAATGTTGTAAAATCCATTTCCATAACCTCCCTTAAAATCACTACCATAAATTGTAAATCAATTTAACCTCAATTACAATATTTTTTGTTAAATCATGGCTGTACTCATGATATAGATTATTCATGAGTTACGTTTATATTGTACATTTTGACTGTTGAGCCTGCATTCTCACTATTATCTTCACAATCCTGAATATAATTTCCAGCTTTAAAATAATTATAAAAATCAATCCAACCTGTTGTTACCGGATTATAACTATATTCATATTTTTGTGATATTCCATTACTACTAATTGAAACATAACCTGTACCATCAATTATCTGTATAGATATTGTGAATTTCTGGTTCAGCTCTACTTCGTCAAAATAATATATTTTCTGGTCTTCATATGATTGAGGATGTGCTTTATAAGTAATAGCAAGCCGTTTTTTGTTTCCCTCATATATTACCTTCAAAGGAACTGGTCCATTATCACCATTTGGATATATCCCATGCACCTGACATACCATCACTCTGCCATTTGCTGGAATTTTTGTCACTGCCTCTTCAACATCAAGACAATGTCTGCCATTCCAGTCCCAGTTCACTGTTTTATCGTCTCCCATCATTTCCCGCAATTCAGAACGTGCATATTTTGTGTTAACAGTTTTGGGGGCACTGACTGGTGTATTAAATACAAATGCACTATCTGAATCGTCATAATAAAAATATTCACTTGAATAATTGTCAAACGAAATACCTGTTCCTTTTCCTACTTCTTTAATTTTCGTATCGCTGCCATCCTGTAATTCTGGAATCTGTAATTTCCAATGAGCATTCAGCTTTTCAATAAATATTGATTTATAATTAATTGAATTATCCTCTTCTGCCTCAGATACAGGCCACACACAACCTGTAAATACTATGCCCGCAATTATTCCACTTATAATGAGCATAGTCCACTTGTACTTTCTTATCCTCATCACAACCCCTTATATATCTTCTCTATCCACGCCATCACTACATTTTTAGGTCGTGCAAATGGCTCTTTATGACTAAGCATAAAATATGGTGCTTTTATCTTTTCAAGCGCATTAATCTCTTCTTTTAAAAGGCTTTTATTATATTCTCTTACTGGACCCTTAGTTGCCGGATACAATGCATCTCCAAGGAAGCAATATCTCCCGTCTACTTCCATTGCTACACTTCCTTTTGAGTGACATGACGGAAGCTGAAATATATGAAACTTATGAAAACCAGCATCAATATACATATCATCAGATACAATTTCACCTTTATTAGTGTGCTTATAAGTATATTTCCCTTGATAAATTTTTATCCTGTCTTTTATCTGTGGATGTCCTTTATCCTGCGCTTCATCATTCTTCCATAATCCGCATATTTTATCCAGATTGCCAATATGGTCAAGATGAAAATGTGACAATACAATATTAATATTTTTACCATCACAATTAATCTCTTTTAAATGTTCTATAACATCGGGATGATTTCCGACATCATAAAGCCATATATCATCACTTCCCTCAATTACCACAACATTAGTCGACAACGGCGATTCCGATGGTGTGATATAAGATATTCCATGCTCTATTTCTATTATATTCAATTCACTCATTGTTATATATTAATCTCCACGGTTCAAACTTTTTTCACAGATTCATCACCAGTTATTCATATTATACCGCTATTATTCCATTATCAACAAGTGAATAATATATCAACAGATAAAACCATAATTAACTTATCAGACATACCTGCCTTAGCTGAGTATTTCAACCATAATACTGGCACAAATTGGATCAAATACTGTATCTGCCATCCTTTCAATATTGTCCCTGATATCGGATATGTCTTCATTCCTGCCTATGTGTCGGTCAGCATAATCAGCTATTGCAACAATACGTGCAAGCAATGGAATATCATCGCCGCTTATACCCTCATTAAAACCACTTCCGTCATAATTCTCGCGGTGATATCTGACTGCCTGTGCAATTCTTTGGAATTCATCTGTCTGTAACATATTAATAATCTGATACCCCTTACTGACATAGGTCTTAAAAATCTCATACTCGTCATCTGTAAGACCAGCCTTGTTAATAAGTGCATCCGGTATGCCAATCATTCCAATCTCATGCAGTAATCCTGCCTTATAAGCATCATCACATGATTTCTTATCAAGATTCATTCTCTGTGCAATACTCCTTGAATACTCTGCCACATTATTACAGTGCTCCTCTTCTCCCGGTATCTTGGCTGCCAGAGCTTTGGATATTGTATTGATAACCTTCATTGACATAGATTCAAGCTTTTTCTTCTCATCATGCACACGTTCCTCAAGTATCTGGTTTCTCTTTCTTTTTTCAACCCAGTAACGCTGGATAATATACATAAGGCAGTATGATATAAGAACGAAACATATAAACAGATATGGAAAACGAAGCGTTATATTATCGCCGTATATAAACTTGGCTGACATAGCAACATTGAGCCTGAAACACACAATTACCATAATTAAAAACACAAAATTAAGCACAATGCTGTTACGTATTCCAAGCACAAATACAATTCCACATGCAAATATCATGGAAAACATTACGCTGAAATATCCGATACTCGCATGATAATACACATAAAATACTGGTATGCTTAGAATTATGCACACTATCGCATCTATCCATGTTCTGTAATAAAATCTTGAAACCATTATATTAATAAAAAGAACTGTGACCATTATAATTAATGATATTATATAATCATCTGGTGCTCCATAGACAATTCCATTAGGAATACTGATAGCCCATATAAATCCAAATACAACCTTAATCCAGAATGCAAGGCTCTTATCTTCATATGGACACATTATCACTTCCCATATATGCTTTATTCGTGATACTACTCTGGTATTCTCTGACATATCTATATTACTATCCTGCCTTCCTCAATCAATGTAATTACAGTTTCTGCAACAGATTTATCAAACTGTGTTCCAGCGCCCTTCTCAAATTCACCGATAATATAATCCTTATCACAATGCTTTCTGTAACATCTGTTAGAATTCATCGCATCAAGTGAATCTGCTGCACTGATTATTCTTACCATCCATGGAAGTTCTTCTCCCTTAATTCCATATGGATAGCCCTTACCATCATATCTTTCATGATGGTACACAGCCCCCATATCTGCCTGTGGAAGAAATTCCAGACCAGATAATATCTGACCGCCCCAGACTGTATGATTCTTCATTATTCCATACTCCTCATCTGTAAGCTTTGCAGGTTTGTTAAGTACCGCATCTGGAACTGCAATCTTGCCAATATCATGCAGAAAGGCACTTCTATATATCAGTGAAATCTCTTCGTCTGTGAATTCATGCGCCTTCAGGTTCCTTGCGATAAGCTTGGAATACTCTGCAACCCTCTTTGAATGTTCCTGTGTATATCCATCCTTTTCATCAAGCATCTGGCTTATCGCTGTAACAGCATCAATCATAAGCTTCTTAGTCCCCTCTACAGCTTCAAGTACTTCTGTTTCAAGATTTTTCTCATTATCCGCCTGTCTTATCTGATACAGCTTATAGAAAATATCCATGACAACTACAAGAAGACAGAAACCCCAGTAAAAAATCGGATAATAGAATAAATAATCCCTTGTGTAATTATATATAAGCATATTATTAAGAGGAGTCCAGAATAACACCGTAATATACAAACCAAAAAATATACACACCGGCGCACCAAATGGCATACCTAAAAGCACAAGTGTTATGACTGGCAGTAATAAAAACCATAATAGTGCAAAGCCATCATTAGCTCCCACAATTGATATAATAACTGCCAATATAAAAAATACTACAACAGCAGCCTGACATATCCTGTATACATTTTTAATATATTTTAATACAATTACAAGCACTATACTCATAACTGCAACTGCCAGTGTCACACCACCGATAATATATTTACCAAGCTTAAAATTCTCTATGTCAATCAGCAACATAACTAATGCAAATATCATCATGACACTTTGAAGTGCCTTGGTATCTACCCTGACAGTTTTCTCATATCTGCATACCTGCCTGATTGACTCCACTATATCCGATAATAATCTCATTCCACGTTTCCCTGTAAATTTATCTTTATTATTGCTATAATGATAGTATAATATTCACGTTTTTAATTCAATTATTTTTGTATACTTTTGCCCGTATACTGAGTTATAATTAATGTAGTTTTTGTTCGTAACGTTTAATTAGCTAATCAAAGAGGATTACTATGACAAATATTGAAAATGAATTCTGGGAAGGCATGAATGGCATTTTTCCAGACATTATAAAAGCAATTACATCACTCTCCATCAAATATTATAACCACAATGTCAATAATCCACGCAACCGCTCTTCTGAATTCCGAAACGACCTGCCCTCTTTTATATGCAATCTCATCCATTCTCTCATGCTTAGGAAGCATGAATACGAATACAGGTGTCATAACAAATCCTAACATTCCACCAAGCGTGTTACATATAAGGTCATCCACTTCAAAAAATCTGTACGGATATGGATATTAATAAAAGAACATCTGAATTATTAATTAATAAGATGCTTAACGCACAAAATCCGAACTCAAAGAGTTCGGATTTTGCATCAAAAATGGACCAGAGGGGAGTCGAACCCCTGTCCGAAAACCCATTCCCTGTTCTTCTACTATCATAGTTGATTGTTTAACATTCCCTCCGGTACACGGGAATCAAAGTGTAGGTGCTTTAAGTCAGACTGCTGCAATTAGGCAGCGTATGCTAAATTATCGTTAGCGTTTATATTTAAGTTTGGATTTTGACGCTTTCCTGCGGATAGCTTCACCAGCTTCAAGATCCCCGTCGAAACCTTTACTAGCCCGTGTGTAAGCAGTTTTATCTGCTTATTTATATTAACATTGGCATAATGCCAAGTCAATGAACTTGTTATTCAAAACTGATAAAATATTTCTAAAATCTAAGATTCTTGTTCTTGAATTCCTTCTGTGCATCTCTTATCTGGTCTTTCTTTGCAATAGAATCTCTCTTGTCAAAGTTCTTCTTACCTTTTCCAAGACCAATTTCCATCTTCACCTTTCCCTCTTTCAGATATACCTGAAGAGGAACAAGTGTGTAACCTTTAATTGTAAGTTCACCAGTAAGCTTATTAATCTGATTCTTGTGAAGAAGCAGCTTCTTAGGTCTTAAAGGATCTTTATTGAATATGTTTCCCTTCTCATATGGTGTAATATTCATACCTAATACATACACTTCGCCATTCTCAATCTTGATATAAGATTCCTTAATTGAGCACTTACCTGCTCTGATTGATTTAACTTCAGTGCCGTGAAGTACCATACCTGCCTCGTATTTCTCTTCTATAAAATAATCAAAATAAGCTTTCTTATTGTTCGCTATAAGTCTGTTTCCTGATGCGCTTGTTTTTGATGCCATGTCAGTCTCCATTCTATTCTATGCAAATGCAAAATCAATTGTTCTTAGTATCTTATCGGTGCCTATAACCACAACCTTAACCTTCTGTCCGAGCTTATAACTTCTGTTCCCAAGTTCTCCTACCATCTCATAGTGTTCCTCGTCAAATGTATAGAATCCCTTCATATTATTGATAGAAACCATGCCCTCGATAGTGTTTGGAAGTTCAACATATACGCCCCACGCGGTAACACCCGAAACAACTCCATCAAATGTTTCTCCAACAAACTGTTCCATATACTCAGCCATTTTAAGCTTGTCTGTATCTCTTTCAGCATCTGCCGCACGCCGCTCCATAGCACTTGTCTGGACAGCAACATCCGGTAATATTGCATCATAATGGTCAGCTCTCTTAGGACTTAAACCTCCGTGAAGATTCTCCTTGATAATTCTGTGAATCTGGAGATCAGGATATCTTCTGATAGGCGATGTGAAATGACAGTAATACTTGGCAGCGAGTCCAAAATGTCCTACACATTCAGTAGTATACTTAGCTTTCTTCATAGAGCGGAGTGTCAGTCTGCTTATAAGATTCTCAGCATCAGAACCCTCTATCTCAGAAAGAAGCTTCTGAATCTCCTTAGGTCTTAAATCATCAGTAAGTCTTAATGTATAACCAAAGTTATTAATAAATGTGGCTAACTTACGCATTTTTTCAGGATCAGGATTCTCATGAGTTCTATATAGAAATGGCATATCCTGCCAGAAATAATCCTCTGCAACAGTTTCATTAGCGGCAAGCATAAAATCTTCAATAATCTTAGTTGCTACATTTCTGTCATACGGCTTAATATCAGTCGGGTGGCCATTCTCATCAAGTATAATCTTACTTTCAGGGAAATCAAAATCAACCGAACCTCTTGCAAATCTCTTCTTTCTAAGAAGCTCCGCAACCTCTTCCATCATATGAAACATTGGAACAAGCTCTTTATACTTCATAATTTCATTAGTATCATTATCTACAAGAATCTTTTTTACGCTTGTATAGCTCATTCTTCTGTCTACATTAATAACAGTTTCACATATTCTATGTCCAACAATATTTCCCTTTTCATCAATATCCATAAGGCAGCTGAGTGCCAGTCTGTCTTCTCCCTGATTAAGTGAACATATCCCATTAGATAACTTATGCGGTATCATTGGAATAACACGGTCTACAAGATAAACGCTTGTACCTCTCTTAAGTGCTTCTTTATCAAGTGCGCTTCCCTCTGTAACATAATGGCTGACATCTGCAATGTGGACACCCAGATGATATACAGGACCTTCTTTCGAGATAGATACAGCATCATCTAAATCCTTCGCATCCTCACCATCTATAGTAACCATCTGCACATTTCTTAAATCAACTCTTCCAGCCTTGTCCTTCTCACTGACAACATCAGGAATATCATTAATTGCCTTCTTAACTGATTCAGGAAACTCCACTGGTAAATCATATGCCTTGATAATAGACATTATGTCCACACCCGGGTCATCTATATGTCCAAGTACTTCTGTGACCTTCCCCTGTGGATTCTTACTCTGGCTGCCGTAATCACTTATAGAAGCAACTACCTTAGAACCTTCAACCGCTCCATTCATGAATTCCTGTGGTATAAATATATCACAGTTAATCTTTGCATTATCAGGAATAACAAAACCATACGTTCTGTTCTTCTGGAATGTTCCGACAACTTCCTTAACCTCATGCTCAACAATAGCAACAATTTTACCTTCAGCCCTCTTACCGCCATTCTTCTCAGTAGTTATCACAACCTTGACTTTATCATGATAGAAAGCATTCATCGTGTCATTAGCCTTGACAAATATATCATCTTCCCTGTCAGGTATTACTACAAAGCCAAATCCCCTGCTTGTGCTTTCAAATGTTCCAACAAGTGCTACATTTTCAGGCTTCATATACTTACCCTTCTTTGATACACCTATTGTTCCATCTGCAACAAGACTGTCAAGCACTTCCATAAGCTCAGAACGCTTAGCTTTAGGAATATCGAGAAGCATAGCGATTTCTTTAGCTTTCATTGGAACATACAGTTCATTATTAAGAATCATATCAGCAAGCATCTGTCTTCGCTGTTTAAATATATCCTTCTCCATATCCCTTATATCCCTTTCTAACCATTAAATATACAGATTCTACCAGATTGCTCGTAAAAGCAAAAACACTCTTAAGAAATTATCCGTTTCTTAAGAGTGTTCGTAATTTAGAAATTAAAATTAAGTATAACTGCTATAACAACAAAAAGAATTACAAGAATCTTGGTTATCTTAACAAGCTTGCCTTCCATTGAACGGCCCTTGTTCTTACCCCAGTATGAATCAGCAGCACCACTAATTGTTCCTGACAATCCGTTCTGCTTACTTTCCTGCATAAGAATTATTATTGCTAAAGCTATACAAATTACTACAAATACTCCCATTAAACCAATTCTTAATACATCTCCGACAGACATATGAAACAATGGAATTATCTTATTCATACCATCCTCATTCCTGCGCATCATGCGCTTTTTATTACATAATTATGCCAATACGGCAACATAGGTCATTCTATCACAAATAAACATTTTGTGCAAGAAAAATCAACAAATTAATTTCAACCCTTTGATTAGTTCTTCTTCACAAGAAGAGACTCACCTGTCATCTCAACTGGTTTCTCAAGTCCCATAATTTCTATAAGTGTAGGAGCGATATCACATAATCTTCCACCCTCACGAAGTGTATAATTCTCATCATAATTAACAAGAATGAATGGAACAGGATTAGTTGTATGTGCTGTATGTGGAGCTCCTGTTTCGTAATCAATCATCTTCTCAGCATTTCCATGGTCTGCGCAGATGAAGAGAACTCCGTCAACATCCTTTACTGCATCTACAGCCTTTCCAACAAGCTCATCAACCTTCTCTACAGCCTTGATTGCAGCTGGAATAACGCCTGTATGTCCAACCATATCAGGATTAGCGAAGTTGATAATAATAACATCATATTTGTCAGACTTTATAGCCTCAACTAAGTCCATACCTACTTCCGGAGCACTCATCTCTGGCTTTAAGTCATATGTTGCAACATCCTTAGGTGAGTTAACGAGTAATCTGAACTCATCAACATTAGGGTCTTCAACACCGCCATTAAAGAAGAATGTAACATGTGCATATTTCTCTGTCTCAGCAAGTCTTAACTGCTTCTTTCCATGATTAGCAAGGAATTCACCAAATGTGTTCTTAATAATCTCTTTCTTGAATGCAACCTTCTTGTTAGGGATTGATTCATCATAATCCTTGAAACATACAAATGTTAATGGAATAAATCCTGTCTTTCTTTCAAATCCTGTAAACTTATCATCGCAGAACGCTCTTGTCATCTCTCTTGCACGGTCTGGACGGAAGTTAAAGAATATAACAGAATCATTAGCCTTAACTAATGAAAGTGGCTGACCATCTTTACAGATAACTGTTGGCTCAACGAATTCATCTGTCTTACCATTATCATATGACTCCTGAAGTGCCTGTGTAGCTGACTCGGCCTTAATGCCATCACCTGTTACAAGTGAATCATAAGCCTTTTCTACTCTGTCCCAGTTATTATCTCTGTCCATTGCATAGTAACGGCCTGATAAAGATGCGACCTTACCAACTCCTATTTCTGCCATCTTATTCTCAAGTGTCTCAACAAATCCCTTAGCTGAAGCTGGAGGTGTATCTCTTCCGTCGAGGAACGCATGAACATATACCTTAGACACTCCCTGCTGCTTTGCCATCTCTAAAAGTCCATATACATGGCTTAAATGACTGTGAACACCACCATCTGATAAAAGTCCGAAAAGGTGAAGATCCGAATCATTCTTCTTGCAGTTCTCCATTGCCTCAAGTAATTCTTCGTTCTTAAAGAATGTACCATCTTCAATATCCTTAGTAATTCTTGTAAGATCCTGATAAATAATTCTACCAGCACCAATATTCATATGACCAACTTCTGAATTACCCATCTGTCCGTCTGGAAGACCTACAGCAAGTCCTGAAGCATATCCCTTCTGGAATGGGCATTCCTTCATCAGCTTATCCATAACAGGAGTGTTAGCCATAGCAATAGCATTACCCTCTGTTCTATCATTTAAACCATAACCATCAAGTACCATTAAAACTACTGGTTTTTTACTCATAATGTGATTCTCCTTTAAATGTATTCTAATTAATTGCCTATAGCATGATAGCACATTTGTAAAAAAAATCAAAGACCTTGTCTTGAATATTATCATCAAAACAAGGTCTTTTCATGCTTATTTACTTATTATAATTAACTATATCCGCAAAATCCGGCTTGAGACTTGCACCTCCTACCAGTCCACCATCAATATCAGGCTGGGCAAAAAGCTCTGCTGCATTAGAAGCATTAACACTTCCTCCATAAAGAATCCTTATCTGATCCGCTGTTTCTTTATCATATAACTCTTCGAATACAGTTCTTATAAATCCGCATACTTCCTGTGCCTGCGCTGTAGTTGCAACCTTTCCTGTTCCAATAGCCCAGATTGGCTCATAAGCAACTATTGTATGAAGCACCTGATCTTTAGTAACACCAACATATGCTTCTACTATCTGTTCTTTAACACCTTATGCATCTTGAGATTAAGCACTGTATTGCTTTCATTAAAGTACATTCTTCTTTCTGAATGTCCTATTATAACATGGCTTACCCCGGCATCAACAAGCATCTCAGGCGATAACTCACCGGTAAATGCTCCTTTCTCCTGATAATATACATTCTCTGCACCAATATGTATATTAGATCCCTTCACTGCCTCCACCACAGGTACAATGTCAATGGATGGTACACAGAACACAACATCAACATCCGGATTATTAACATTCGGTCTCAATTCAGTAACGAGCTTAACTGCCTGGCTTGGTGTCATATTCATCTTCCAATTGCCTGCTATTACTTTTCTTCTCATTCTACGCCTCCCCACAGGAA
>QWCN01007156.1_pt1 | contig 17303 bp, 16 predicted proteins | sample 1972711 | NCBI WGS metagenome assembly QWCN01 (sample SAMN09866707, study PRJNA288562) | Human gut metagenome isolate term1_stool, whole genome shotgun sequencing... | isolation source: gut | host: Homo sapiens | place: USA: California
ACTTCTGAACACTCTAATTGAAAAAATAACCGTCCACGAAGCTGTCAAGGGCGAGGACGGAAGCCGTGAGCAGGAAGTAGAAATCTACTACCGCTTCATTGGCAAAATCGACTGACCTTTCTTTTTTACCCAACAATATCTTTAATTAAGGGAAACGGGCGCATCACTCCCCGATATAGGTAAAGCGGGGCTGGGTAACGCCGTCCCGGGTCACGGTTTCCAGCCACATGGCGGCGGGGCGCACCCACAGCCCGCCCTCGCCGTACAGGGCGCGGTACACCACCATTTCCTCCTCGGTCTCGCTGTGGCGTGCCACGCCCAGCACCTGATACTCGTTGCCTTTAAAGTGGCGGTAGCGCCCGGGGCGCACCGGATATTGCAGTTCCTTCATAACAGTTCCTTTCTATTTCTGCAAAAAGGGCTGCTGCGCCGGGCGGGTGCAGCAGCCCACAAACCTTATATTATAAATATTACAGCGTGCTGTCCGTTCCACCGCCGGGGGTCTGCTCGGCAGAGTACAGCAGCATCAGGTGGTTGGCCGAGGCTTCCAGCTGGCTCTTGGCCTGCCGCAGGGCGGCTTCCTCGGTCTCGTTCATCTTTTCGGGCTTATCCTTGCGCAGGCAGTGGCGCAGGTTGGCAAGGTCGGCCTTCACGCGGGCCTTTTCGTCCTTGTCCAACTCCTTTTTGCACTTGGAAAGTGCTTCATCCACCTTGTAGGCCAGCACCTCGGCCTGATTGTGCAGGTCCAGACGCTCCTTGCGGCGGCTGTCCTCAGCCTCGTAAGCGGCGGCGTCTGCCATGGCGCGTTGGATCTCGTTTTCGGAAAGGTTGGTGCTGCCGGTGATGGTGATGTTCTGCTCCCGCCCGGTGGCAAGATCCTTGGCGGATACCTTCACCACGCCGTTCACATCGATATCAAAGGTGACCTCGATCTGCGGCTTAGACGAAAAGCTTGCCCGGATGCCGTTCAGCTTGAACTTACCAAGGGACTTATTGTCCCGCGCAAAATGGCGCTCACCCTGCAGAACGTTGATTTCCACGCTGGTCTGCATGGGACGGGCGGTGGTAAAGATCTGGCTCTTGCGGGTGGGGATCATGCTGTTGCGGGTAATCAGCGGGGTGGCGACTCCGCCCAGCGTCTCGATGGACAAGGTCAGCGGGGTCACATCCATCAACACCAGCCCCTGCGCTGCCGCGCCGGTGGCACCCGCCAGCTTGCCGCCGCCCTGCAGCAGTGCACCCTGCACCGCTGCGCCCATGGCGACGCACTCGTCCGGGTTCAGGCTGTGGCTGGGCTCCTTACCCAGCAGCTCCCGCACCTGCCGCTCCACGGCGGGCATCCGGGTGCTGCCGCCCACCAGCAGCACCTTGCCCAGCTGGCTGGCAGAGATGCCGGCATCCCGCAAGGCGTTTTGCACCGGGGGCACGGTGCGGGACAGCAGATCGCCGGTCATCATCTCGAACTGCGGGCGGGACAACGCGATATCCAAGTGGTGCGGCCCGTCCTTGCCCACCGCGATAAAGGGCAGGTTCAGCTGGGCAGAGGGCGCACTGGAAAGCTCCTTCTTGGCCTTTTCCGCTTCCTCCTTCAGCCGTCCCATGGCGGCGGGGTCGCGGGTCAGGTCGATGCGGTCAGACTTTTTGAACTCGGCCACAGCGTACTCCACGATGCGCTGGTCGAAGTCATCGCCGCCCAGATGGGTGTCGCCGCCGGTGGCAAGCACCGTAAAGGTGCCGTCCTCGATTTCAATGATGGACACGTCAAAGGTGCCGCCGCCAAGGTCGTAGACAAGGATCTTCTGCGCAGCTTCGTTGTCCAGACCGTAGGCTACCGCGGCGGCGGTGGGCTCGTTGATGATGCGCAGCACGTTCAGCCCCGCAATGCGGCCGGCATCCTGTGTGGCCTTGCGCTGGCTGTCATCAAAATAAGCGGGCACGGTGATAACGGCCTCGGTGACCGGCTCGCCCAGATAGCTCTCGGCGTCCCGGCGGATCTTGGCAAGGATCATGGCGCTGATCTCCTGCGGGGCAAGGTCCTTGCCGTCAATATGCGCCCGGTAGTCCGAGCCCATGTACCGCTTGATGCTGGAGATCGTGCGCCCGGAATTCGTGGCGATCTGGCGCTTTGCCGCGCCGCCCACCAGACGCTCGCCGTCCTTGGTAAAGGCCACCACGCTGGGGGTGGTGCGCTCGCCCTCTGCGTTGGTGATGACCACGGGCTTGCCGCCCTCCACCACTGCCACACAGGAATTGGTCGTACCAAGATCAATGCCGATCACTTTGCTCATACTGTTTCCTCTGTTTCTTGTCCGCCGTGTCTGCGGGCTGATTTTTCTCCAGTCTATCTTACCGGACGGCTGTGACCATTTTTTAGTCCAATTGTAAAGATTCTATGTTATATGCTGCCGGAGCCGTGGGCGGCTCGTGGGTCAGCGCATAGAGCAGCTGCTCGGCCTCCTGTAACCAGCGGTCGGCGTCCGGCTCGTGCTCCCGCTGCAAAATGGTAAAGGCCTGCTTTGCCTCTGCTGCCTGCGCCAGCGCCTTTTTGCGGGAGGTGTAGCGGGTCTCGTACTGCGCCAGCCGCAGGCAGACCCGGGGCGTATACTCGATATCCGGCACCGCTGCCGCGTTCTGCCGCGCCCGGCGGTACCACAACAGCGCCTTGCCGTTGTCGCCCCGGGCGGCGCAGTCGTCGCCAAGGTTCAAAAGGGCGGTGGGCTCTCCGCTTTCGGCTGCGGCCTTCCACAGCTTGCGCGCCTGCGCAGCGCTTTTTGGCACGCCGCGCCCCTGATACAGGCACTCGCCCAGCAGCGAGAGACCGGCAGAACTGCCCTGCTCGGCGGCTTTCTGGTAGCACTCTGCCGCTGCCGCCCAGTGTCCGGCACGGGCAGCTTCTTTCCCGGCTTCGGCCTCCTCTGCGCCGGGACCCTCCGGGGTGTGGCCTGCGTGCAGCAGACCGTTGAGCAGCGCACCGTCCAGCGAGGCGGAATTGCTCCACGGGTCCAGCACCACGCCGTCGATGCCCGGGGTGTCCAGCGCCAGCTGCATGGCCTGTTCCAAGGTGCGGTCAGCCATGGGGCGGCTGCCGGTACTGCGGTCTGCACCGGCAGCTGCCACCGAGGTGAACAGCGGCAGCCAGCAGCGCCCTTTATCGTTGCGCAGCGTCCACAAGGCAAGGCCGTCGGCCTTTTCCGCCGGGATGGGGTGCTCTATCCACGGGGCGGGCGCACCCTGCGCCGAAAGCGCCGTCTGCAGCGGCACCAGCACATGGGTTTCCAGCTCCAGCGCGTAATTCAAAGCGCTCATTAAAGACCAGAAGCTTTCCTCGTTCTGCCCCTTGTACAGCCCCTGCACTGCCTGCTCGATGGCCGGGCAGCCGGTGCCGCGCGGGCTGTACACCGGTGCGGTGCGGCTGCGGCGGCTGCCCACCGGGCGGAAGCGTACCCCGCCGTCTGTTCGTCTTGCCATTGTGTTCACCATACTTCCCTATCAATCTCAGCTCTAAGGTGTATCTGAAAACAAAGAAAATGACGAATATTTCGCAAGCACAAGCGGGATTTAAGGCAAACAGCCGCGGGAATCCTTTGTGGATTTCAAGGCTGTTTAACGCAAAATCCAGCTGTGTTTGTAGAAATAGACTAAATTTTCGACTTTTCAGATATACCATAGTATAACAGGATTTGGCAGCTTGTACAATGCAAAACGCAGCTGCGGCACTGGATTTTCAGCATGCAGCGCGCTATAATAAGGTAGATTTTGACCCCCAAAGGAGGAATTTTTTTGAACCGGATGCTTGGCTACCTGAAGGGCTACGAGCGCGAAAGTGTGCTTGCACCGCTCTTTAAGATGCTGGAAGCCACCTTTGACCTGTTCGTGCCGCTGGTCATGGCGGATATCGTCAATGTGGGCATTGCAGCGCACGACCTGCATTATATTCTGGTGCGGTGCGGCCTTTTGCTGCTGCTGGCTTTCATCGGCCTTACCTGCAGCCTGACCGCGCAGTACTTTTCCGCCAAGGCGGCGGTGGGCTACTCCACCGCGGTGCGGCACGCCCTGTTTGCCCATATCCAGAGCCTGAGTTTTTCAGAGATGGATACGCTGGGCACCAGCACCCTCATCACCCGCATGACCAGCGATGTCAATCAGGTGCAGAGCGGACTCAACCTGTTTTTGCGCCTGTTCCTGCGCAGCCCCTTTGTGGTGCTGGGCGCCATGGTCATGGCCTTTACGGTCAACGCCCGGGCGGCAATGATCTTTGTCGTCACCATCCCGCTGCTCAGCGTGGTGGTGTTCGGCGTGATGGTGGTCACCCGGCCGCTGTATAAGACCGTGCAGACCCGGCTGGACCGGGTGCTGGGCCTGACCCGCGAGAACCTAACCGGCGTGCGCGTGGTGCGCGCCTTTGATAAGGAGCAGAGCGAGATCGACCGCTTTGAGGACGCCAACGCCCTGCTGACCGGGATGCAGCTGCATGTCGGCCACCTTTCGGCGCTGATGAACCCGCTGACCTATGTGCTCATCAATCTTGCCATCGTGGCGCTGCTGTATGTGGGCAGCATCGAGATCAACGTGGGCGGCATGGCCTCCGGCGATGTCATCGCGCTGGTGAACTACATGAACCAGATCCTTGTGGAGCTGGTAAAGCTTGCCAACCTCATCGTGCAGATCAGCAAGGCGCTGGCCTGTGCAGGCCGCGTGCAGGCGGTGCTGGATACCAAGCCCGGCATGACCTTCCCCGCCGAACTTCTGGGCGAAGTGCCCGCCGACAAGACCGGCGATGCCGTGCGCTTTGACCATGTAGGCCTGACCTACGCCGGGGCGGGCGCACCCAGCCTGACCGACATCAGCTTTACCGCCAAAAAGGGCCAGACCATCGGCGTCATCGGCGGCACCGGCAGCGGCAAATCCAGCTTGGTGAACCTCATCCCGCGCTTTTACGATGCCACCGAGGGCAGCGTGGAGATCTTTGGCCGCCCGGTGGCCAGCTACCCCCAGGACGCTTTGCGCGGCAGGGTGGCGGTGGTCATGCAGAAGGCGCAGCTCTTCGGCGGCACCATCCGCTCCAACCTTTTGTGGGGCAATAAAAACGCCACCGATGCCGACCTGTGGGCGGCGCTGGAAACGGCACAGGCCGCAGACTTTGTGCGTGCAAAGCCCCTTGGGCTGGACGAGCCGGTGGAGCAGGGCGGACGCAACCTTTCCGGCGGACAGAAACAGCGGCTCACCATCGCCCGTGCGCTGATGGGCAAGCCGGACATTTTGATCCTTGACGACAGCGCCAGCGCGCTGGACTACGCCACCGACGCCGCCCTGCGCAAGGCACTGGCGGCGCTGCCCGGGGCACTGACCGTGTTCATCGTCAGCCAGCGTGCCGCCAGCTTGCAGCACGCCGACCAGATTCTGGTGCTGGATGACGGCCATCTGGTGGGCATCGGCACCCACAGCGCACTGCGCAGCAGCTGCCCGGTGTACGAGGAGATCTACGAGAGCCAGTTCAAGAAAGGGGAGGCAGAAGCATGAGTGCAAAAGCAAAAAACAAGCTGACCCCGCAGCAGCGCAAGGCCACCCTGAACCGGGTGCTGCACAAGATCCGTCCGTACAGCGCCTTTGTGGTGTGCAGCCTGCTGGTGGCGGCGGTCAGCGTAGCCGCTCAGCTGTATATCCCCATCCTGTGCGGTGACGCCATTGATAAGATGCTGGGCAAGGGCAATGTGGACCTTGCCGGGGTGCTGCGCATTGCGGTGAGCATTCTGGTGGTAGCTGCCGTGGCCGCCCTTGCGCAGTGGCTTTTGAGCGTGTGCAACAACCGCATCACCTTCTCGGTCAGCCGTGACCTGCGCAACGAGGCGCTGCGTAAAATTCAGACCCTGCCGCTGTCCTATCTGGACAGCCATCCCTCCGGCGATATCGTCAGCCGCATGGTGGCGGATGTGGACACCTTTGCGGACGGTCTGCTGATGGGCTTTACTCAGCTGTTCTCCGGTATCCTGACCATTTTTGGCACGTTGCTGTTCATGCTGCGGGAGAATGTGCCTATCACGCTGGTGGTGGTGTGCATCACCCCGCTGAGCCTTGTGGTGGCGGGCTTTCTGGCAAAGCGCAGTTACGGCTACTTCCAGAGCCAGAGCACCGTCCGCGGCAAGCAGACCGCGCTGGTCAACGAGATGATCGAGGGTCAGAAGGTGGTGCAGGCCTTTGGCCACGAAGCCGAAAGCCTTGCCGCCTTTGACGAAGTGAACGGACAATTGCAGGACGTGAGCCTGAAGGCCATCTTCTTCTCCAGCCTGACCAACCCCGCCACCCGCTTTGTGAACAACATCGTGTATGCGGGCGTGGGTCTTGTGGGTGCGCTGTACGCCGTGCGCGGCGGCATCACCATCGGTCAGCTCAGCGTTTTTCTGAGCTACGCCAACCAGTACACCAAACCCTTCAACGAGATCTCCGGCGTGGTCACCGAATTACAGAATGCACTGGCCTGCGCTGCCCGGGTGTTTGAACTGCTGGACGCCGAAGATCAGGTGCCGGAGACCGAAAACGCCGCCGCATTGCAGCCGGACGGCCATGTACAGTTACAGGATGTTTCCTTCCGCTATCTGCCCGACCGTCCGCTCATCGAGGGGCTCTCGCTGGACGTGCAGCCCGGCCAGCGCATCGCCATCGTAGGCCCTACCGGCTGCGGCAAGACCACCCTCATCAACCTGCTGATGCGGTTCTATGATGTAAACAGCGGCAGCATCAAGGTGTCCGGCACCGATATCCGGGATGTGACCCGCGCCTCTCTGCGCGGCAGCTACGGCATGGTGCTGCAGGACACCTGGCTGCGCGCCGGTACGGTGCGGGAGAACATTGCCTACGGCAAGCCGGATGCAACCATGGATGAGGTGATCGCCGCTGCCAAGGCTGCCCACGCCCACAGCTTTATCCGCCGCCTGCCCAAGGGTTATGATACCGTCATTGCAGAGGACGGCGGTAACATCAGTCAGGGCCAGAAGCAGCTGCTCTGCATCGCCCGCGTGATGCTCTGCCTGCCGCCCATGCTGATCTTGGACGAAGCCACATCCTCCATTGATACCCGCACCGAGGTGCGCATCCAGAAGGCCTTTGCCCGCATGATGCAGGGGCGTACCAGCTTTATCGTGGCGCACCGCCTTTCCACCATCCGGGAGGCAGACGTCATCCTTGTGATGAAGGACGGCCACATCGTGGAGCAGGGTAACCACGACCAGCTGCTGGCACAAGGCGGCTTCTACGCCAAGCTCTACAACAGCCAGTTCGAGGGCGTGGAGACCTGAGAGGGCTGTTGTATCCTATCCAGCCTGTAATAACAAACAGTGAAAATTCGTTTTGTTGATTAAAACAGGTCGAACGGGCACTCGTTCATAAAATGTTAATAATATATTAACATTCAGTACACCACTTTTCGGTATACATAGGGCAACAAAGGCGCGCAGCGCGCCGAACCCCCGCCAAAAAGGGCAAAAACGCGCAGACCGCTGTGGTGTGCGGCGGTCTTGGAAATGCCCTTGGTACAGGAAAGGAAACGTTACTTATGAAAATTGGTTTTTGGGAACTTATCGTCATCGTCATCGTGGCGTTTGTGTTCATCGGCCCGGAGAGATTCAGAAGAACGTGGTGGAGCCGCTGAACGAGATTCAGGCTCCCCTGAAAGAGGCTGTTGCCCCCCTGACTGATATCAAAAAAGATATCGACAGCAGCATGCGGGACGTGACCAAGAGCTTTACCGGCATTGGCAAGACCAGCAAAGAGGAAGCCGCCAAGAAGTTGGCTGAGACCGAGGAGGTCACCGACCTGACCGAGGATGCTGTGGAGGAACTGCCCGAGCAGCCCGCCGAAGCCCCGGCTGAAACTGTGGAGGCTCCCGCTGAAAAGCCGGAGCAGGCCGCTGCCGAGGCCGCACAGCCTGCCGCCGAGCCGGTGGCTGAGCCTGTGCAGGAAGCCCCTGCTGCAGCCGAAGAGGCTGCCGAAGCTGCACCCGCTGAGGAAGCAAAGGTGTAAGCGCCCCTACTTATTTATGGATGCACCCGCGCCCGCGGTTGCCAGATACATTCTGTAATACGCCCGCCACGCGGCGCGGCAAGAAAAAGGAGATATTTATTATGCGTATTGGTACTAATGAACTGCTGATCATTCTGGTTGTCGTTCTGCTGATCTTTGGACCCAAGAACCTGCCGAAGCTGGGCAAGATGTTCGGTAAGACCATCAACGGCTTCAAGAAGGGCATGGAGGACGAGGACGCCGAGCAGTCCGAGGAGACTGTAAAGAAGGCTGATAAGAAGGACGAAGACGAGGAGTAATTGTGGCTACAAACAAAAAGCGCAAAAAGAAAGCCGAAGTCATGGCAGAGGACGGCAGCATGACGCTGACCGGCCATCTGAAAGAACTGCGGAACCGGCTCATCATCTGCGCGGTGGTGTTTGTGGTGGGCGTAGTGGTCTCGCTGGCGTATGCAGATCGTCTGATCGATCTGCTTACCGCCATGGGCCGCGACTATTACCAGTTCGTGTCCATTGCCCCGCAGGAAAAACTGATGCAGTATTTCCGGGTGTCCATTCTGGCCGGTGTGGTAGTAACGGTGCCTGTGGCCTTTTACAACATCTACGCCTTTGCAAAGCCGGGTCTGAAAAAGAGCGAGAGCACCTTTTTCAAGCTGGTCATGCTGCTGGGTCTGATCCTGTTCTGCGTGGGCGTGCTGTTCGCCTATAAGCTCATGATGCCGTTCATGCTGCGGTTCCTCAGCACTGGCATCGAGGGTGCAGAGTACATCCAGACCACCACCAGTATCGAGAGCTACGTCAACCTCTGCCTGACCATGTTCATCATCTTTGGCTGCGTGTTCGAGATGCCGCTGATCACCATCATCCTTTCCAAGATGGGCATCATCAACCCGCAGATCCTCAAGCAGGTGCGCGGCGTGGCCATCGTGGTCATCTTCTTCATCGCTGCTGTGGTCACCCCGCCGGACATCGTGTCCCAGTGCATGGTGGCTTTCCCCATGGTGCTGCTGTATTTCGTCAGCATCTTCCTGAGCGGCATCTTCTATAAGCCGCGCGATACGGATGAGGATGACGAGGAAGAAGAGGCGAGCGAGGACTGATCCCGCTTCTGTTCCGGTTTTCATCAACTGAATCAAACGCCGCTGCACGGCTGTGCAGCGGCGTTTCTTGTTGGCACGGAAACAAAAAAGCTGCCGCACAGCTTTGTGCAGCAGCCTATGAGAAAATAAAGGAGAAACGCAGGTTCAAAAAAGATTATTTGCCCAGATGCCAGATATCGCGGTCGTACTCGGCAATGGTGCGGTCAGAGGAGAACATACCCGCCTTGGCAATGTTCACCAGACACTTGCGCCGCCAGCCCATGGGGTCGCAGGCGTAATCGCTGAGGGCCTGTCCCTTGCGCACAACGTAGGCGTTGAAGTCCGGCAGGGTCTGGAACCAGTCTTTATGGATCAGCTCGTCGTGCAGGCGGGTCAGTTTTTCTGCATGACCGGCGGCCAGCATCTCCGGCCCGGTCAGGAAGCTGATGGCGCGGCGGATGTTGGCATCGCCCTCCACCCACTGGGCGGGGTCGTAATCGCCCACGGCGTAGCGGTGGATGACCTGATCGGAGGTCTGACCGAAGATATAGATGTTCTCTTCGCCCACCTGCTGACTGATCTCCACGTTGGCACCGTCCATGGTGCCCAGCGTCAGCGCGCCGTTCAGCATGAATTTCATGTTGCCGGTGCCGGAAGCTTCCTTGGAGGCAAGGCTGATCTGCTCAGAAAGGTCGCAGGCCGGGATCAGCTTTTCGGCGGCGGTGACGTTGTAGTTCTCCACAAACACCACCTGCAGCCACTTGGACACCTCCGGGTCTGCGGCGATGACATTGGAGAGGGTCAGCAGCGCATGGATGATGTCTTTTGCAATGGTGTAGGCGGGCGCGGCTTTTGCACCGAAGATGCTCACCAGCGGAGCGGCGGGCAGGTGCCCGGCCTTGATCTCGTAGTACTGATGGATGAGGTACAGCAGGTTGAGCTGCTGGCGCTTATACTCGTGCAGGCGCTTGGACTGAATATCGAACACGGCATCGGTGTTCACAGTCACCTTCTGGGTGTGCAGCAGCCAGTCGGCCAGTGCTTCCTTGTTGGCCTTTTTCACAGCAGTCAGCTCGCTGAGCACCGTCTCGTCCTCGGCAAAGGCCAGCAGTTTTTCCAGCTCGGCGGCGTCCTTGCGGAAGCCGGAGCCAATGTGCTTTTCCAGCGTGGCAGTCAGGCGCGGGTCGCACTCCAGCAGCCAGCGGCGGAAGGTGATGCCGTTGGTCTTATTGTTGAACTTTTCCGGGTACAGCTCGTAGAAGCCGTGCAGCTCGGAATTTTTCAGGATCTCGGTGTGCAGCGCCGCCACGCCGTTGGTGGAGTGGGTGAAGTGGATGTCCATGTGTGCCATGTGCACCCGGTCGTCCTTGTCGATGATGGCAAGGCTCTCGTCCTCGGTGCGGGTGCGTGCCAGTGCATCCAGCTTTTCGATGATGGGCATCAGCTGGGGCACCACGGCGTCCAGATAGGTGCGCGGCCACTTTTCCAGTGCTTCGGCCAGAATGGTGTGGTTGGTGTAAGCGCAGGTCTTGGTGACGATCTCCACGGCCTCCTCAAACTCGATGCCGCGCGCGCCCAGCAGGCGGATCAGCTCCGGGATGACCATGCTGGGGTGGGTGTCGTTGATCTGGATGGCGGCGTAGTCTGCCAGATCATGGTAGTTGCAGCCCCGGGCGGCGCACTCGGCCAGAATGAGCTGTGCACCGGCAGAGACCATCAGGTACTGCTGGTATACCCGCAGACGGCGGCCGGCCTCGTCGGAATCATCCGGGTAGAGGAAGAGGGTCAGGTTCTTGTCGATAGCGGTCTTATCGAAGGCGATGCCGTCATGGACGATGCTCTCGTCAATGGTGTCCAGATCGAACAGGTTCAGGGTGTTGGTGCGTCCCTCGTAGCCGGTGACCGCCAGCTTGTACAGCCGGGCGGTGTACTCCTTGCCCGCCAGCTCCACCGGGTAGGTGGTGTCGGTCTTTTCCGCCCAGCTGTGGGCAGTCAGCCACGGGTCGGGCTTTTCGTTCTGCACGCCGTCCTCAAAGGACTGATGGAACAGACCAAAATGGTACCGCAGACCTACGCCGTCGCCGGGCAGGTTCAGCGTTGCCAGAGAGTCGAGGAAGCAGGCAGCCAGACGCCCCAGACCGCCATTGCCCAGAGAAGGCTCCGGCTCTACCTCTTCAATGTCGGAAAGGCGCTTTCCGGCAGCAGCCAGCGCAGACCGGGCTTCGTCGTACAGCCCCAGATTGATGAGGTTGTTGGACAGCAGCTTGCCAATAAGGAATTCGGCGCTGATATAGTACAGCTTGCGCCCGGTGACCGGCTGCACGCGGTCGGCGCTCTTCTGCCGCACAAGTTCCAGCAGTGCCAGATACAGCTCCTGGTCGGTGCAGTCTGCCAGCAGCTTGCCGGTAATACTCTGTAACGTTTCGGTAAAGCTCATAAAAGCATCCTCCTTTGCTAGGGTGTATCTGAAAAGGCGAAAATTCAGTCTGTTTCTCTGTTTTCAGATACACCTTACGGAAAACAGGTTTGACATCTGTATTTCAAGATATACCACATAGAACCTTCAAAATCTTGCCTAAATAGTGCAAACTATGGTACAATCCTATCATCAGGGGGGTGAGACGATGCAAAATCAGGCATCTTTGCAGGAGACAAAACAGCACGGTGCAGTGCGCTTTCCGTTCAATCTGTACCCCTGCACCATTCCGGGGGATTTTCAGCAGGTGGCACTCCACTGGCACGAGAGCATGGAGCTGGTCTTTGTTAAGCAGGGCACAGGGCTGGTGCAGGTGGGCGCTGTGACCTACCCGGCCTACCGGGGGGATATCTTCCTTTTTGCCCCGGGCACGCTCCATGCGCTGCGGCAGGCTGAGGAGCAGCGCATGGAATACGAAAATATCATCTTTGAACCGGAGCTGCTGGGCGGCGCGGAGGACCTTTGCGCCGAAAAGTATCTGCTGCCGCTGCAAAGCGGGCGGCTTTCGCTGCCGGTGCGTCTGACCCCGAACGATTTGTGCTATCTGCAAGCCGCCGCCTGCCTGCGGGAGCTGGAAGATGCCAACCGCGCCAAGCGCCCCGGCTACGAGCTGCTGGTAAAAGGGGCACTGCTGCGCTTTCTTGCCCTGCTCATTGCGCAGGGCAGGCAGTGTCTCCCCACCGAAACTGCCGACACCCAGCGGCTGAAAACGGTGCTGCAATGGCTTTCGGCACATTATGCCGAGCCGCTCCGGGTGGCGGATGCAGCCGGGGTCTGCTCCTTCAGCGCCAGCCATTTTATGCGCTGGTTCCGGCAGATGACCGGGCAGAGCTTTATCTCCTTTCTGAATGAGTATCGGCTGAACACCGCCGCCGAGGTGCTGCAGACCACGGACGAGACTGTGCTGACTATCGCCACCCGGTGCGGGTTTGAAAACCTTTCCTATTTTAATCGGGCGTTCAAGGCGCATTTTGGCATGACCCCGCGGGAGTACCGGAAAAAATAAGCAAAGCGCTTGACAGTTGCGGCTGTATGGCGTATGATGTGGGCAGAAGAGCCGCTTTCGGGCGGCTCTTCCCGGAGCGAAAAGTTAGTCAATTCTAACTATTATTTTATAAGATATTCCTGAAAGAAGGTATAAAAATGATCCAGACGACCGTAGAAGTAGGCGGCATGGCGTGTTCCATGTGCGAAGCCCATATCAATGACGCCGTGCGCAATGCGTTCCCTGTGGATAAGGTCTCGTCCTCTCACGCCAAGGGCAAGACCGTGATCCTTTCCAAGGAGCCGCTGGACGAAAACGCGCTCCGCGCCGCCATCGAAGCCACCGGATACCATGTGGGCACCATCCACAACGCACCGTATGAAAAGAAAGGGCTGTTCTCCTTTTTCAAAAAGTGATATGTCCCCCCGCCGTGTTCAGCCGTATCGACAAAAATAAGGCGCAATACTGATCTCTACCAACCATTCTTCTTTTCATCTCTTTTTTGTTTTTCACCCGCAGAGAAACACCCCCGGCAGCCGTTGCGGTTGCCGGGGGTGTTTCTTGTATCTTTAGATTTGCACTCGGTTTTAGTGGACAAAGCCCACGAACACCGGGCAGAGCACGGCGGTCAGCACACCGGCTACGGCAATGGAAAGGCCGCTCATGGCACCTTCCACATCACCCATCTGCAGCGCCTTGCTAGTGCCCACGGCATGGGCTGCCGTGCCGATGCCCACGCCCTTGGCGATGGGGTCGGTGATGTGGAACAGCTTGCACACGGTCTCGGCCAGCAGTGCGCCCACGATGCCGGTGACGATGACGATGGCACCGGTCAGGGCGGCAATGCCGCCCAGCTCAGCTGCCACGTCCATGCTGATGGCGGTGGTCACGGACTTCGGCAGCAGAGTAGCGTACTGCTCCTGGGTCAGGTCCATTGCCAGCGCCAGCGCAAAGGCGCTGCCCAGACTGACCAGCGTGCCCACCGAGATGCCTGCGATGATGGCGGGCGCGTTCTCCTTGAGCAGATCCAGCTTTTCATACAGCGGGATGGCCAGCGCCACCGTAGCGGGCAGCAGCAGGTAGCTTACCGGCGCGGCGCTGGTTTTGTAGTCCCCGTAGGGGATATTGCACACCGACAGAAAAATGATGACAAAAATACTGCCCAGCAGCAGCGGGTTAAAGATGGCCTTGCCGGTCACCTTATTGATGAGCACACCCAGCCCAAAGGCTGCCAGCGTAAGCAGCACGCCCCACGCCACCGAGCCGGTCAGAAAGTCGTTCAGCAGCTCAGTCATGGTCGGCCTCCTCTTTTTTATTGCGGGCGGTCAGCGCCTGCGTGGTGCGGCCTGCGGCCGCCATCACCAGCACCGTCACCGGCAGAATGGCGATCAGGATGGGCAGCAGCAGCTGTCCCATCTCTGCCCACAGCTCCATGATGCCCGCAGCGGCGGGCACGAACAGCAGCGGAAAAATACCGGTCAGGTAGGTGCCGGTTTCCTTGACCTGCTCCAGCTTTACAACACCGGCGGTCAGGGCTGCCAGCAGCAGCACCAGACCATACACACTGGCAGGCACCGGCAGCGGCAGCACCGCGTGCAGCACCTCGCCCAGAAAACAGAACGCAAGAATGCGCCCGAACTGAAAAATATACTTCGTGTCAGAACTCCCCTTTCTGGTCTTATGGTCTTATAACGAACAGACAACGGGCTTTTCGCCCGGAATTTTCTGTCTCACACAAAGTAAAAGTATACCGCGGACTGCCCGCTCCATCAACCGTGAATCTTGCCAAGAAGTTCTGCACCTTTTGCGCAGAACTGTGCAAAAAAGGCGCACCGGTTTTCCGGTGCGTCAAAAGACTATTTATTATAGATGAAATGGCACTTTGGATAATTCGAACAGCCCCAAAATGTTTTTCCGGCTCCAGAACCCTGTCTGGCCACCCGAGGAACCAACCGTCCTCCGCATTGCGGACATATCCATGTTCCATCTGGTTTGATAATGGGGTAGTGTTTTGCGCGAACCTCTTCTATATGTCTTGCTTTCTGTTCATCTGATGCGTCTGTAAACTTAAGAAGTAGTGCATAAAAAGCATTTATCTGTTCGTCAGTCAAGCACCTGCCAACGCTTCTTGCGTTCTCAGATAATTCCCCTAAAAGGTATCTATAATAAGTTACGCGATGCCGGTTGCTCACTAAATGTAAGTTCTTTATCTCACAGTTGTTGCCGAAGACCACATAAGAATAGTATGGAACTTCATTGTTCTGCAATAAGCTTTTCAAGCATCGTATGTGCGTTTCGTTTTGCCAAAGCGGGTTATAAAACTGATACTTTTCGGCTTGTCCGCTATGGTTTGGCAAACTTTGCGTCCAATACTTATGATTCTCACTGCCAAAAATCCAACCGCTATAGTTTTTTGATTCAATCACATAGATACCTGATTCATGAATTAAGATTAAATCAACTTCTGTGGTTCCGCTATCTTTTAGCGGCAGATAACAGTTGGATATAATTGCTTTTTGCCCTTCAAGTTGTTCCAGTACATTGTAAATTTGCATTTCGCCTGCTTGTCCCTTGTCTTTTCCCCAAACAGCTGCAAGGATAGCAGCTACAAAGGCACCAAGGATGCATAGAGCAATCAATGAAATCATGGCAATTATAGTCCACTCGATTATTGTCATATCAGATCACATAGTCATTCCCGGCCTGATCCGGCAGGGCAAGGTCTGCCAGTGTGATCTTGCCGAAGTAGTCCGAGATCAGATCGTTGAGTCCCTTCCACATCTCGTAGGTGCGGCAGTTGGCCATCCGGGCGCAGGCAGAAGCCCCGGGGGTCAGGCAGCTTACCGGGGCAAGACTGCCCTCGGTGAGCATCAGGATCTCGCTTACGGTGTACTGATCCGGGCTGCGGGTCAGCCGGTAGCCGCCGCCCTTGCCGCGCAGCCCCTCCAGAAAGCCGTTTTGCACCAGCACCTTGAGGATGTTCTCCAGATACTTTTCCGAGATCTCCTGCCGGGCGGCTACTTCCTTTAAGGGAACATATTTTTCAGACTGATGCTCCGCGAGGTCGATCATCACCCGCAGCGCATAGCGTCCTTTGGTCGAAACGATCATGATCCGTACTTCCTTCCGGTTAAATTTTATTATAACCCATTATACAACAGGGTAAGTCACTTTTCAATCCCACTTTTTTCAAAAAACCCCTTGACAAGCATGGAAAACAGGGCTATAATGCCATCAAACCCACAAACAATGTTGGTTTAAAGGTTTAGAGGGAATCACAGCCGGGCACACCGGCGCAAGACAGGGCTACACACCCCGTAACGATATCAGAAAGAGGGACAAGTATTATGAGCAAGATCTATACCGCCGCAGATCAGTTGATCGGTCACACCCCGCTGCTGGAGCTCAGCCATATTGAAAAGGAAGAGCAGCTGCCCGCCCACGTTATCGCCAAGCTGGAGTACTTCAACCCCGCCGGTTCTGTAAAGGATCGCATTGCCAAGAAGATGATCGACGACGCCGAGGCCAAGGGTCTGCTGAAGGAAGGCTCCGTCATCATCGAGCCCACCTCCGGCAACACCGGCATCGGTCTGGCTGCCGTGGCAGCTGCCAAGGGCTACCGCATCATCATCGTGATGCCCGAGACCATGAGCGTGGAGCGCCGCCAGCTGATGAAGGCCTACGGTGCAGAGCTGGTGCTGAGCGAGGGTGCCAAGGGCATGAAGGGTGCCATTGCCAAGGCCGATGAGCTGGCAAAGGAGATCCCCAATTCCTTTATCCCCGGCCAGTTCGTGAACCCCGCCAACCCACAGGCACACATTGAGACCACCGGCCCCGAGATCTGGGAGGATACCGATGGTAAGGTGGATATCTTTGTGGCAGGTGTTGGCACCGGCGGCACCGTGACCGGCGTTGGCAAGTACCTCAAGAGCAAGAACCCCGCCGTCAAGGTGGTAGCTGTTGAGCCCGCTTCCTCCCCCGTGCTGAGCAAGGGCACTGCCGGTGCACATAAGATTCAGGGCATCGGCGCAGGCTTTGTGCCGGACGTACTGGACACCACCGTCTATGACGAGATCATCGCCGTGGAGAACGACGATGCCTTTGCCACCGGTCGTCTGATCGGTCACAAGGAAGGCGTGCTGGTGGGTATCTCCTCCGGTGCTGCCGTCTGGGCTGCTATCCAGCTGGCAAAGCGCCCGGAAAACGCCGGCAAGAACATCGTTGTTCTGCTGCCTGATACCGGCGACCGCTACCTGTCCACCCCGCTGTTTGCGGAATAATCTCAAAAAACTCTCCTCTCCCGCTCTGCACCCCGCAGGGCGGGAGTTTTTGTTTGGAAGCTGGACGATTTGAATGCGCTCCGCGTTGCTCTGCGCATAGTCAGCGGAATAATTATTTGATATTTCGCGTTTGTCGCGCTCTGCGGAGCGCTCCAAACGCTATTTTCACGGGTGGGATCGTAACGGAAAACAGCATTTGCAGCGCCGCTTTCTGCGAAAGCGTGGCGCTGCGGGCGGGAACGCTCCCCCTTGGGGGAGCTGTCGCGCAGCGACTGAGGGGCTTCAAATCGGCGGAGCCGGAAAAAACGGTTAAAAGATCTTCACGCCGAACAGGCGTGAATCTTCAGTTTTTTCCGGTACAGCCCTCTGCTTTGGGGTTAAAAGGGGCGAGCAGCCCCTTTTTCGTGGCTCCAGCGCGTCGAAATCGCTGGCACTTTTCTGGTTCTCTTTTGGTGTCAAAAGAGAACA
>QWCN01006820.1_pt1 | contig 17301 bp, 15 predicted proteins | sample 1972711 | NCBI WGS metagenome assembly QWCN01 (sample SAMN09866707, study PRJNA288562) | Human gut metagenome isolate term1_stool, whole genome shotgun sequencing... | isolation source: gut | host: Homo sapiens | place: USA: California
GATTCCGGTCTCGTTCCGTGTATCAATACAGGAAAGAAAACACGCAAATACCATATTGCGACCCACGATGTGATCACCTACTTGTGTGACCGTGAAGATAACCCCGAAAAGTATAAAGTGCCAACGGGCTTTTATATCGGAAAGACTGGCTGCTCCAAGCGGCACCCGGACAAGCCTGCCACAGAGATCATCCGCTTCAATTTTACAGAGCCGGAAAAACAGGGCTGTACACCCTATGGGGAAAGCTCACCGCTGGATATGATGATCTGCTGACCACCCCGGTAGTTTCGGAACTGACGGGCTACTCTGCACAAAGCATCCAGCGATGGTGCAATCAGAAGATCCTTGTGGGCTTCAAAATCCGTGGCACATTGACGATTCCACGGCTTGCGGTCGTTGAGTTTATGTCCGGCGACCGTGCAATAGCTATCGTCCGAAAATCCTCAACGCACCTTGATCTGCTCCGCACCTATGCGCAGGAATGCCACGAGGGTGCAATGACCATTACATACTAAACAGACAGGACTGCTCCACAACATTTTGTGAGACAGTCCTGTTTGCTTAGATGCAAAGATTATTCTTTAAATAATTATTCTTGACAGAATAATCTTTGAGGCGTACAATGAAGCTGAACCTGTCATCAAATCAGTCGTGAGGTGAGCCGCTATGTTTTTTGTTGACCGTGTACAGGAAATGTCCGTATTACAGACCGCTTATGAAAAGCCGGAATCTTCTTTGTTCGTTCTCTATGGTCGTCGCCGTGTAGGAAAAACCACGCTTTTGTCAGAATTCTGCAAAGAGAAGCCGTCTCTTTATTATCTGGCAACGGAGGAAAGCATTCAGGCAAACCGAAACGCCTTCCGGTTGATGGCTGCTGATTTTCTCCAGAACGATTTATTGAAAAGTGCAACCGATGCAAGCTGGGAGATGATTTTTTCCGTTCTTCTCTCTGCTCAGGAAAATAAAAAACTGGTCATTGTGTTGGATGAGTTTCAGTATCTGGGCAAGGCAGACAAAGCATTTCCTTCTGTTTTTCAAAAAATCTGGGATACTATTCTGAAAAACAAAAATGTAGAAGTGATTCTTTGCGGCTCTCTGGTTCACATGATGATGGAGCAGACTCTTTCTTACTCCAGCCCTTTGTATGGACGCAGAACGGGACAGATTCGGCTGAAGCAGATTCCATACGCTTATTACGACCGATTCTTCCCTGATCTTGATGAACAGACCCGCATTTTATATTATGCTGTCACAGGCGGTGTTCCAAAGTATATCGAATTATTTCATCCATGTGCCGATATTGATACCGCCATTCTGCAAAATGTAATGACTCCTCAGAGCTTTTTGTATGAAGAACCTGAATTTTTACTGCGGCAGGAGGTTCAGGATGTCGGAAGTTACTTTTCCATCATCCGTGCGATTGCATCTGGAAACATGAGGATATCTGATATTGCTTCTGCGCTGTCGCTTCCAGCCACCAGTTTGTCAAAGCCCTTAAAAACATTGTGCGATCTGGATATTCTGGAGCGAGAAGTGCCTCCCACCGAAAAAAATATTGAAACCAGCAAAAAGGGGCAATACCGCATTAAAGATAATTTTCTTGCGTTCTGGTTCCGATTTGTTTACCCCATGCGCTCTTTCATTGAAAGCGACCACCCGGAAATCGCAATGACAAAGCTGAAAACCGGGTTTATCCCCAATCATGTTGGCTACGTCTACGAGGATATTTGCAGACAAAAGATGTGGGAGCTGAACGCGCAAGGAAAACTGCCCTTTCTCTTTGACCGTGTTGGCCGTTGGTGGGGTGGAAAAGATACAGAAATCGATATTGTCGCCATTGATACCACAGACCGAAGCAAAATCATCTTTGGAGAGTGCAAATTTCATCAAAATGTTCCTATGCAGCTGTCGGAACTGCACCAACTGAAAGAAAAAGCTGCTGTCGTTCCGTGGGGGAATGCGAATCGAGACGAATACTTTGCTCTATTCTGTATCAGTGGTTATTCTGAGGACTTGCAGCAGCTTGCACAGGAAGATTCTCATCTTCTTTTGATGTGATTTTTCTCATGTAATAATTTGTAAATAGGACTGCTCCACAACATCTTGTGAGGCAGTCCTGTTTGCTTAGTACCCTTTTCATTGGAGCCAATATTTACACCTGACAGGAAAGGAGTGATAGTTTTCCACATGAACAAGCACTCACAGTTGAAAATCCGAGGCCACGCCAAATGACGCTAGACTATTTCTATGGGCAGTCGGGCGAGTTGTTCTCCTATTTCCGCATCCCCAAGGCACACCTTTTAACTTATCTTATCGGATTCGCACCCGGCAGCATGGTTCGGGCGTGACATCCTTGCATTCTCTCCCGCCGTTGGGTACACTGATGGTGTCAGCGGCAGAAGTTACATATTCAAGTGGATGCAAAGATACAGCAGTCTCAACAAACAGTAGTATTTTTAACAGATTCAACAGGCGACCGGTTAAAGTTCCTGTTGGAGAGAATTTAGGAGAGAACGGACATCTGCGGCCCGGTTTTTGCCGATGCTTTTGCGTTCCAAGCAGTAAAAGCGCAAAATAAAAAAGTCGCAGATTCGTTTGAATCTGCGACTTCTGGCGGAGATGGTGGGATTCGAACCCACGTGCCCGATTAAGGACAAAACGATTTCGAGTCGCTTCCGTTTTTCGCTTTTATTTGAACCCACCGGGTTTTCCGAGTTCTTCCCGTTTTTGCCCCGAATTATGACCGGAGGATAGAACAAGGATAGAACTGCACGCCAGATCGAGGAGTTTAACACCCATCCCTTTTTACGAAAACGCAAATCTCAATTTGATTTGTCATCCTAATTTTATTTGAACTCATTTCAAAAGTCAACATTATACGACGCACCAGTGAAGTACCTCACCTACCAATGACAGATGAACAAGAAAGTGAGTGCTGCACATGGATTTGACCAAGTATTACCCCGACATCGCCGCAAAGTATCCCGCCTATGTAACCCAACGGGAACTATGCGAGATCTGCCGCATCTGTCCCAAGACCGCCTACAATTTGGAGCAACAAGGTGAGATTCCCTACACCATTGAGCAAAACCACCTGATCCGTAGCCACAAAATCAAGCTGACGGACATTCTTGCCTATCTCTATCGGCGTGAGTGCAGACAGGAAGCAGACAGTCCCTATATCTGTGCTATGAGAACATTCTATGACAAACATCTATCTCCCTACTCAGACCTGCTTTCCGTAAAGGATATTCAGCAGATTACAGGCTTTTCGTCCTCGGCAATCGTGCGGTGGATCAGCATAGGGATTCTGAAGGCTTTCCAGCCTGGAAAGCAGTACACCGTCCCAAAGGATTTTATGCTGGACTTTCTGATAAGCCCATATTACCGCCGTATCCGCCGAAAGACCCCTGTCCAAAAGGAATTGATGGATACATTTGAGCGTCTGTGGCAGGAAAAAGGAGGCGAGTGATGTGGCACAGGTATCCAAGTATCGCTATTTGCTGAATCAGTACCCAGAAACAGTCCAAAAAGAGCAATTCCGCATCATCTGTCATATCAGCAAACGCACAGCTCGTTATCTGCTGCAATCCGGTCTGGTTCCCTGCGTACAGAGTGGGAAAAAGACCCGGAATTACACCATTAAGATGAAAGACATTGTTCGCTACCTTGAGCGCAGGGAAATCCACCCCGAGAAATACAAACTTCCCCCCGGCTCATATAGCGGGACATACGCAGTCAAGCCCCTGCTTCCCGAATCTGTGACAACGGAGGAACTGCGAAAATACTACATAGAGAGTTTCCGGGACATTCCCGACATAGTTTCCACGAGAGAGGCCGCGGAATTAACAGGCGCCACGGCATCTACGGTCGCAAAATGGATCAGAACGAAAAAGCTGAAAGCTCTTTCACATGGTCCGGCATTTATCATCCCGAAGGTCAATCTGATCGACTTTATGGCCAGTGACGCATATTTGAACAAACGCTTGAAATCACAAAAATTCCACGAAAATATAGGAGGTTTTCTATCATGGAAAGAGGGAAAATAATTGTTGTAGCCAACCAGAAAGGTGGAGTAGCCAAGACCAGCACGGTCCGAAATCTGTCCTATGCGCTGGCCGAGATGGGCAAAAAGGTCTTGGTAGTTGACTTTGACCCCCAGTATAACCTCACCACCAGTTTCGGTGTCCTGCCGACCCAGACGCCCTGTAATACCGGGACTCTCATCACCAATCTGCTTCTCGACGAATCTCTGCCGGATACCAACGAGTTCATCCAGAAAATCGGCTCTGTGGACTTGATCCCTTCCAGCCGCTCTCTCACCGTTGCGGAGGCAAATCTGCTGATGACGCCGGACAGCAATGACTACCTGGCTGCTCTGCTGAACCCTCTGCGGCTGTCCTACGATTACATTATCGTGGACACCAACCCCTCTCTCGGCTCGTTGACCATCAACGCTTTAACGGCTGCCGACGAGGTAATCATCCCGATTGACCCGGAACTGTTCGCTCTGACCGGTTTGCAGGCGTTGGTGGACACCATCAAGAAAATCAAGCGGAAATTAAATCCCAGCATTGAGATCGGCGGTATCCTGTTCACCAAATGCAACAAGCGGACGAACCTGTATCGCCGTACATACGGTCAGGTCACAAAGGCATTCCAATCGCTCCCCATCTTCAACTGTCAGATTCCCTACACGGTCAAGGTGGGGGACGCAAACAGCTACGGAATGAGCGTCATGGAACTGGAGCAGGCAAACCCCGCCTCTCTTGCCTATCTGGAACTTGCAAAGGAGGTGCTGGCAAATGCCTAAAATCAATCCGCGCATCAAGTCCATTGACGATCTTCTGGGCTTGGATGCCGCAGAAGAAAGACCTATTGAACCCACCCCTTCCGTATCCTTGCCGACCAAGAACACCATCATCACCCTTCCCCCGCAGGCCATTCGTGCTTTCCGAGGCCACCCGTTCCGGCTGTATGAGGGCGACCGGCTCAATGATCTGGTAGAAAGCATTGCGGAACATGGGGTCCTGAATCCCGTCATCATCCGCAAAATCGAACGGGATGAAGATGGCTTTGAGTATGAAATGCTGGCCGGTCATAACCGGCAGAACGCCGCAGCTATTGCAAACCGTGAACTTCCCTGTATCGTCAAGGAAAATCTTTCCGATGAAGATGCCTGGATTTATGTGATCGAAACCAATGTCCTGCAACGCTCCTTCTCCGAAATGCTGCCCTCTGAAAAAGCGGCGGTGCTGGCTCTGCGCTATTCCAAGATGATCTGTCAGGGGCGCCGGAACGATATTGTCGAGGAGTTGAAACGGCTTGAAAACCCTGATGAAATCAGGGAAACCGGGACTTGTGGCATTGAGTGCCACAAGTCGAAAAGCCGTGATGTTGTAGGCGCAGAATATGACCTGAAAGGCCGCGCCGTTGCGAACTATCTCCGCATCAATGAGTTGATTACTCCGCTGAAAAGGCGAATTGATGACGCCGAGTTCCCGATTGTGGTAGCTGTGCAGCTCTCTTATCTGACCGAACAGGAACAGCAGATGGTTGACGATGTGCTTTCGGGAAGCGAGTACAAGGTCAATGAGGGAAAGGTTGTCCTGCTGCGGGAATATACCGGAAAGCTGACCCCGGAGCGTACCGAACAGATTTTGTCCGGCGAGTTTAACCGGAAACCCAAAAAATCCACGGCTACGGCGTTCAAGGTCAAACCGGCGATTTACAAGAAATACTTTACCGCCAGCATCAGCCAGAAAGAGTTCGACAGCATTGTGGACGAGGCACTTGCCCTCTACTTTGCTCAGAAAGGACAGGAGTCCGAGCAAGAGGCCGGATAACCGGCCATAATCACCAACACAGGAAGGAGGTCAGATACCGTTGAGAAATGATGAACGCCTGCGGACGATATATGAAGTCATGGCTCCCTATATTGTCCGAAATGAACACAACTGGCGGGATTATCTGGCATTTGCATCGCAGTTCCATAAGCACAGTTTTGACAACATACTTCTTGTGTACGCACAGGACGAGGATGTTTCGATTCTGGCGACACGAAAGCAATGGGCAGCCATAGGCAGAAATTTGATTCCCCGTGCAAAGGGCGTTGCTGTTTGTGTCTATCGGAATGCCAAACTCACCCTTGACTATCTCTTTGATGTAAGCCAGACTACTGGCAAAGAGATTCATCCTACGGACTGGCAGCTTTCCGATGAAATGAAAGAGGCCCTGACCGAGCGCCTGTCATATGCACACGGTTTCCCCAAGCAGGGCTTTTCCCAAGCACTGTATGCGCTGGCCAGCGAATCTGTCGCAGACAATTACAACCACTTTTTGCAGGAACTCAAGCAGGAAACCAAAGGCCATTTGTTCACCGAGATCCCGGCCGGTGGTTTTGAAGCCCAATACATCCAGCTTCTGACCGACAGCATTTCTTATTTCATCGGCAAAAAGTGTCACCTGCCGGATGAAGAAATCCAGTTGAGTGACGGTATGGCGACGGTCAGCCATTTCAATACACTCCCGTTGGTTGCTCATCTTGGTACGGCAGTAACCGCCCTTTCCAAAGGCATCCTGTTAGAAGTGGAACGGAACATCAAGATCATCAATCGTGAAAGGATGGCACAACATGAACAAACCGAATATCAATCTGAAATACAGAGAGCAGGACGGGATGATGCTGCCCGATCTGCAAATCTCCAACAGCAGCGAAGCAGATCAGCCTCTGGGCAGGTACGGCCGGATGGCCCTGGAATACCTCAGAGAGAATCACCCGGAGCGATTTACGACTTTGAAAATGGATGGCAGTCTGATGGAGATCATGCACCGGGTACAGGACGAGGCGACCGAGAAGATCGAAGCCCTGACCCAGCAAATGCTCCAGCAGGAGCCGATCCCGCAGACCGAGGACATCATGGAGCGGACGCGCCACCTGAACAGTCTGAAACTGATGGCGGAGGAAACCGTACTCCAGAGCGTAGTCCTGATTCCCCGCTGACCGAAGAACATCCAAATACAGAAGCGGCGCCAAGCGCCGCACCTGTGGGAGAGCCGTCTGAAAAGGACGGCTCTTTTTCTGTTCCTGCGGAACAACCGACACGCCATTTTACCGATGCAGAAGTCCGGCGCAATTATGAGTACATCCTGACCAGCACCAATCTATACCCCCCAGAGCTGCACAGCGCGGTTCGCAGCGTATTGTCAGAACCGCCGCTCAATCCTGACTGGTCAGACAAAGGGCGGCAGATTGCGGCTCTCTTTACTCCCTACGGCGACCGTGAATATCAGGGCGATTTTCTCTATCGTACCCGGTTGCATGGTGAAGATGGCATTTCATTTTTCTTTGATGAAGGCTATACCTACATTCCCTGGAACGGGCTGGCGTTTTTACTGGATGCCATGATCGAGGATGGCGACTATCCCAATCCTGTTGTAGAGGAGCAGCCTGACCCCATCGGGGATTATAACATCCCTGATGAAGTTGATGAAATGGGCGGTCCTCACCGGCAAATGACCATTGGAGAAGCGGATTTTGATTATGTTCTGGATGCTGTTGCCTATGAAGCCGGAGAAACCGTAGTGGAACCGGTCAAGCCGCAGGCGATTGTTCAAATGGAAAACGACACGCCAGCAGCCGGTGACGAGCCTGCATCCGTTCCTGACGAAAATCCCCCTGTTGTTGTGGAGGCCCCCGAAACGGCTCTCCCCACAGATACAGCGGAGCAGCCTACACCGCCGCCCGTCAAAGGAAACACAACGGCGCACAAGAATTTCCGCCGCTTTCAAGAGTTGTTCCCGGAGATTGTGTCCGGTCAATATGAGTATCTGCGGCTGGAGGCCGGAGAAGCCTACTATCCTCTGGTCATTCACCATAAATACGGTTCCCATTACTGCATGGAGCATTACTATATGCAGAACGGCGACCGGATGTATGACCCTTATATGGACTTCCAAATCGACAAAGAGGCTGGGACACTTCGGGCTTTCAGTTATGAGAACAGCGGCATTGGTGTATATAACGAGGCTAATCCCGACGACCCCGCATACGAGAAAGCAATCAACGGGTTCAACAGTTTCTTTGCCACCTGGCTGAACAATATCCGCAGCCAAGGCTATGAGCCGGTGCGGGCCTCTATGATGGTCAACGATGAAGAAGTCGATGTGGATCTGCGCCCGGCTGCCGAAGCTGTTCCGGTCGTGGAAGAAGAACAGCCGGAGCAGCTCTCCCTTCTGTCCTTGGAAAAGAGTACGGAAGATCTGCTTGTTGAGCGTGTCATGCAAAGAGGCCCCCTTACCGCAGGGAAAAAAGAACAAATCTACGAGTTTGCTCAGACCCACCCCACCGGATCAGAATTTACTGCTTTTCTAAAAAAGCTATATGGATATGAAGGGTTCTCCGGTGATGAAATGGGCGTGAAATACGCCATGTTCAATAGTGAAGGTGTCACTATCGAATGGCAGGATGAGCAGGGCGAAACACAGGAAACAAAGCTGTCCTGGGCGCGGGCTGCCGGTGTCGTGCAACGCCTGGTGGATGAAGGCCGCTATCTGGAAACCCCTGTTGTCAGCCAGACGGAGCAGCAGAATGAAGTGCAGCCTTTCAGTGACCAATACCGTCTGTTAGACCGTCTGTGTGCTGACTGCGAGTATTTTCTGGGGGCGGGACAGCGGGCAGAAAAGCATTTGTGGGCAGGCAGCGTGGATGCACAGATTGAGAAAATGCGGGAACTGTATGCCCAACTGCCGGAAAAACCTGATTGGATTTCCCTGGATGTAATCAACGCCTACGCCCGCCGCATGGCAGCCCCGGAGCCGGTAGAAAATACTGCGGAAGCCTCGCCGGAGGAAACGCAGATTTTAGACGAAGCCCTGGACGCCCATCATGGGCAGATTGATATGCTGATGCAGGCGGTCCGAGGTGAGCTGACGGTTGGAACCATCCGGTACAGTATTTTTGAGGGGCGGCCCCATATCAGCATGATTGAAGTTCTGGAGGACTACCGCCGTCAAGGTATCGCAACCCAGATGCTCCGCTATCTGCAAGGGCAATATCCCAATGAGGAAATTGTATGGGGGTATTTAACCGAGGATGGTTCGGCCCTGTACCAAGCTGTGGTGGATGAGCAGCCCAATCCCGACTATCTCCGGGTACAAAATGACCTTGAAGATATTACGCGGGAATTTGACGCTTATGTACGGCGCCTGGACGGTGGGGCTATTCTCTCCCCCCAAGAAGCTGCCGACATGGACGATCTGGAGGACACGCAATACCGGCTGGAAAAAGAGTTGGAAGAACTGCGCCCCATTCGCGCCTTTGTACGAATGGGCGATGGTACAGCAGCAGAGGTGCCCGCTGTTATGGGTGAAGCCACTCGCACTGATCTGGCGCCCCTTCGTGAGCCGCCTGCGGCGCCGCAGGTCGCCGCACACAACTTCCGCTTTTCCGAGGACTATGACCTGTATCCAAGTGGGGCAAAGACCAAATATAAAAACAATGTCATGGCGATCAAGCTGCTCAAGCAGATTGAGCTGGAAAAGCGGACAGCGACACCAGAAGAACAAATCATCCTTGCCTGTTATGTCGGATGGGGTGGGCTTGCCAACGCTTTCTCCAGTACGGCCTCTGGTTGGGAGAACGAATATCAGGAGTTGAAGTCCCTGCTGACTGATGTGGAATACAAGGCGGCCATGAACTCCACCATCACAGCCTACTACACCGAGCCTGATCTGATCCGGCACATTTACCGCGCTCTGGAACGGTTTGGCTTTGAAGGTGGTCCCGACAGAAAAATCCTGGACCCTGGTATGGGAACCGGCAACTTCTATTCTGTGCTGCCGGAGCAGTTTCAAGAGAGCAAGCTGTTTGGCGTTGAGTTGGATTCCATCACTGGCAGAATCGCAAAGCAGCTTTATCCTGATGCGGATATTTCCATCATGGGATACGAAGCCACCAAATTTGAGGACAACAGCTTTGATGTGATTCTGGGCAATATCCCGTTCAACTCCGTGAAAATCTATGATCGGCGCTACAATGACCTGAACCCGTACATCCATGACTATTTTTTCATTAAGTCCCTGGACCTTGCGAAACCGGGCGGTATCATTGCCTTTATCACCAGCAAAGGAATTATGGATCGCAAGGACGAGAGCCTTCGAGAATATATCGCGCGGCGGGCAGAGTTCATCGGTGCTATTCGCCTACCCAACACAGCGTTCAAGGCTTTGGCGGGAACCGATGTAACAGCGGATGTTGTTTTCTTGAAAAAGAGAGCGCATCCCATAGAACTTGATCGCACGAATCTTCCGTCCTGGATTGAAACTGACCTGGACCGCAGTAAATGGATCGCCTATAACCGCTATTTCAAGGACAATCCCGAAATGCTCATGGGCGAGATGGTGAGCAGCCGGAATATGTACGGCAACGAAGATGGGACAGCCTGTGTTGCCCCGGAAGATTTTGACCTGAACCAGCATCTTACCCAAGCGGTTGATTCCCTGTATGCCCGTTTCACCGCAGAGCCGGATGAAGAAATCGAGGCGGACGAACCGGAAGAAAGCAATGCAGAGTATGAGGACGCCCCGGCCGGAACCAAAAACTTCACCTATGTTGTGCGGAACGGCGAGATCTTCTTCTGTGAAAAAGATAAGCTGATCCCACAGCCTTACACCGGCATGAAGGCCGAAAGAATCAAGGGGCTGTGTGAGATTCGTACTGCGCTGCTGGAGGTTATCAACATCCAGTCCCATGAGTATGACCCGCTTGATCTTCAGAAAGCGCAGGACACACTTAATCAGGTATATGACCGCTTCGTTGCAAAGTATGGAGCCATCAACAGCAAAGGAAACATCCTCGCTTTTTCTGATGATGACCAATTCCCGTTGCTACGCTCTATCGAGGATGAGCGGAAAGACAAGACCGGTTGGGATAAATCAGCGATCTTCACCAAAGCCACCATCCGCCCCTTCCGTCAGGTCAATCATGCAGACACCGCCGAGGATGCCCTTCAAATCTGCCTGAATCACAAGCTGCGGGTGGATTTGCCCTATATGTCCTTCCTGACGGGAAAAGAGCCGGAAGAATTGGTGCGTGAACTGGATACTCGCATCTATCTCAATCCTCAGAAATACTACGGCAATCCGCTGGAAGGATGGGAACTCGCAGAAGAATATCTCAGTGGTCATGTGCGGGATAAGCTGCTCTACGCACGTCAGAAGGCAGCAGAAGAACCGGAACTCTTTGCCCGGAATGTAGAGGCTTTGGAGGAAGTACAGCCGGAGCCGCTGACTCCTGCCGACATTGAAGTGAATATGGGCGCCATCTGGGTTCCCATTGAGTATTACCGCCAATTCATGTATGAAACCTTCCAGACCAGTGGATATGAAAAGGTCATTGAGGGCGGTGACAACCGGCACCGTATTGACATTGAGTATTTTTCCTACACCACGACCTGGCGTGTCACCAATAAAAATGCGGAACCGGATTCCGTAATGGTCAACCAGACTTTCGGAACCAAGCGGAAAAATGCTTATGAGATTTTTGAGGATTGCCTTAATATGCAATCCTCAACAGTCCGTGACCGGCAGGAATACATCAATGAAAATGGCAATAAGTCAGTTAAATATGTAATCAACGCACAGGAAACGATGATTGCCCGTGCCAAGCAGCAACAGATTCAGGAGGCGTTTGCGTCCTGGGTTTGGAAAGAACCGGAGCGCCGGGATACGCTTCTGCGGATCTACAATGAAACTTTCAACACGGTTCGTCCCCGTGAGTTTGACGGGAGCCATCTGGTATTCCCCGGCATGAACACAGAGATGAAACTGCGGAAGCATCAGCTTGATTTTGCTGCCCGTGTCATCTATACCGGGACGGGGCTTGCTGCACATGAGGTAGGCGCCGGAAAGACCGCTGCTTTAATTGCCGCCGGGATGTACCTCAAGAACCTGGGAGCGATCCACAAGGCTGTGTTTGTAGTTCCCAATCCCCTGGTAGGCCAGTGGGCAACAGAGTTCTACCGCTTTTTCCCCAACGCAAACCTTTTGGTATCCACCGCAGAGGATTTTACCCCTAAAAACCGCAACCGCTACATTTCCAAAATCGCCACCGGAGAATATGACGCCGTAATTTTGGCACATAGCCAGTTTGAGAAAATCCCAATCTCCACAGAGCGGCAAATCGCTATGTTGGAACGGCAGATCAACGATATTGAAAATGCTATCTATGAGATCAAAAGCGAAAACGGCGAAAATTGGTCCGTCAAGCAGATGGTCATTTTCCGCAAGAATCTGGATGAACGGCTGAAAAAGCTGTCTGCCGAGGAAAAGAAAGACAATCTGCTGACCTTTGAGCAGCTGGGCGTAGATATGATGATGGTGGACGAGGCGCACTTTTTCAAAAACTGCTTTGTCTTTACAAAGCTGCGAAATGTGGCTGGTATTACAACCTCAAGCAGTCAACGCGCCTTTGATATGCTGCTCAAATGTCAGTATTTGCAGGAAACAAATCAGGGGCGCGGCGTAGTATTTGCGACTGGAACGCCAATCAGCAACTCGATTTCCGAACTGTTCGTCATGCAGCGGTATTTGCAGCCGCAGGAGTTGGAACGCTTTGGCTGGTCCTACTTCGACACCTGGATCGCTCATTTTGCCAAACGAACCTCTGTGCTGGAATTGAAGCCGGAGGGCTATACTTTAATAGGACGATAAGCTTGATTGTCCTAAATTGAAAGATTCCATAAGAAAGGAGGTAGAACAAATGCCTAAAGAACCAAAAAAAGAACATCCGCCATTTTACAGATGATGGCTTTTCAGGTGTGAATTTCAATCGTCCCGGCTTTCAATCTCTAATAAAAGAGGTAGAAGCAGGAAATGTCGAAACGCTTATTGTGAAGGATATGAGCCGCTTAGGACGAAATTATCTGCAAGTCGGTTTTTATACGGAAGTTCTGTTCCAACAGAAAAACGTCCGCTTCCTTGCAATCAACAACAGCATCGACAGCAACAATGCTTCAGACAATGATTTTGCTCCGTTTTTGAATATTATGAACGAATGGTATGCCAAAGACACGAGCAATAAAATCAAGGCTGTGTTCGATGCCCGGATGAAAGATGGAAAACGTTGCAGCGGCTCTATTCCGTATGGATATAACCGTTTGCCGAACGACAAGCAGACACTTGTTGTTGATCCGGTGGCATCCGAAGTCGTAAAGCGCATTTTTCTTCTTACGAACGAAGGAAAAAGCCCACGGACAATCGCAGAACTGTTGACAGAGGAAAAAGTCCTGATTCCTGCTGCATACGCAAAGAAATATCACCCGGAGCAGTACAATGGGACAAAGTTCTCTAATCCGTACCTGTGGGGCACCTCCTCCGTAAGAACAATTTTAGGTCGGCAGGAATATCTGGGACACACTGTTTTACGAAAATCTGTAAGCACAAATTTCAAACTTCACAAGAGAAAAGAAACAGATGAAGATGAACAGTACGTTTTCCAGAACACGCATGAACCGATTATATCGCAAGAACTTTGGGATAGTGTTCAGAAACGTAGATGCCGAGTGAATCGTGCTTCTGCTTGGGGAACGCACACCAACCGTTTAAGCGGGTATCTGTATTGTGCCGACTGCGGCAGAAGATTGACCTTGCAAACACACTACAGTAAAAAGGATGGGTCTACTCAATATTCTTATCGTTGTGGTGGATATGCAAGTCGGGTGAATGGCTGTACTGCCCATTCAATCAGTGCCGATAATGTTGAAGCCCTGATATTGGCATCGGTCAAACGCTTTTCGAGATTTGTTCTAAAAGATGAAGAAATCTTCGCTTTGGAACTGCAATCCCTTTGGAAAGAGAAACGCGAAGAAAAGCCGAAGCAGAACCAATCGGAATTGAAACGTTGTCAAAAACGCTATGATGAGCTTTCTGCCCTTATTCGTAGCCTGTACGAAAATTTTATGTCTGGACTGTTGCCCGAACGGCAGTACAAGCAGCTGATGGCACAGTATGATAGCGAGCAGGCAGAATTGGAATCGAAAATGGAAACGATGAAATCCGAAATTGCCGAAGATAAATCAAGTTCTGCTGATATTCAGCATTTTATTTCGCTGATTCGCAAGTGCAAAAATCCAACAGAAATCTCCGATTCAATCTTTAACGAACTTGTCGATAAGATCGTTGTTTATGAAGCCGAGGGTACAGGCAACGCCCGCACACAAAAGGTTGACATTTATTTTAACTATGTAGGTCAAGTCGATATTGCTTATACCGAGGAAGAACTTGCCGAATTGAAAGCGCAGAAGGGGCAGGAAGAACAGCAGCGCATGGAAAAGCAACGCAAACGTGAAAAAGCCTATCGAGAAAAGCGAAAGGCAAAGAAAATCGCTGAAAACGGTGGCGAGATCATTAAAACCAAAACGTGTCCGCACTGCGGGAAGGAGTTTACTCCTACGAGCAACCGACAACTTTTCTGTTCAAGGGAATGCTGGAATCAGGCAAGACAGGAGCAAAAGAAAGCAGATAGAGAAGCCGAAAGAGGAGATTATTACTACCGGCAACGCACCTGTGCCGTGTGCGGTCATTCCTACTGGCCTACACACAGCCAGCAGGAATTTTGTTCCGATGAGTGCAGGAGAATCAACCACAACAAGAAAACCTTGGAATTCTATCACAAGAAAAAAGGAAATCCAAAACCTGACCCAGAAGCAGCCCCAAAGCCGAAACCAAAGGAGGATAATGCAGCATGACTACCTTAAAGAATCCGCTCCACGACAGCAACAACGGTCTGGACTACACCCTTGTCAACGACTACTATCTGCCGAACCTGACCACAGCACCCCCGGCAGAGCAGCACCCCACCGAGCGGTGGGGCCGCTTACATAAGAAATATCTGCAAGAACATCATCCCATCCGGTACAATCAACTGCTCCTGTCCGGTGAGCTGGGCAGCTACCTTGCCACTCTGGACGAACAGGCAGACAAGCAGCTTGCCCTTATCGTCCGTCAGATGCAGGATAGTGCGGTTGGGTGACTCAAGAGAAAGGAAAAAGAGACCTAATCTCGTCAAAAAATAAATAATCAGATTATTAAAGGAGTCATTCAAATGAAACGAAATCAAAATTTCGACCATAATCACTCTCAAAAAATGCTTTCCTGCCACTACAACATGGACACCAACCGGGTGGAAGACCGGTTCGCAGATGGCACTACCCTTGCCATTGACTGCATCGCCATCGAGGACGAGTACGGCAACACTCCGGCACAGCGGGCAGAACTGGACTGGCTGCTATATAATAAGCCCTTGGAGTACGCCCAGCTTGTGCTGGGTGGAGAGATAGAACATTATCTCTCGCTTGGCTGTGACCATGGCAGATTAGAAGATTGACCTTTAATTAAAATACCCGAAGCAAAAGAACAACCCTCTACTTGCAGTCGTTGCAGATAGAGGGTTATTGTTTTGATTTGATAATTAGTATTCTTTCAGGTTCAAATGAGATATACTTGCTTGATACTCCTGTTCAAAAACCACATATATGTATGAATCTGAATCTGGAATATTGTAATATGGCGCATTTTGATCGGTATTTCGCAAATGATACAAACGAAACTTCAATTGGGTAGAATCAGTTATAGCTCCATTATTGAGAAGACAATTTAGTGCATTGTAGTTCAACATCTTGGCAAAAGCATCTGAAAAATCCGTCAATTTCACTTCTTCTATATCTGCTTTTTTGTTTAGCCATTCTTGAAGTTCGCCAACACTAAGAACATTATGATTAGAAGCCATCGTTATTTAACCCAAACCATTCCAGAAAATTCGATGCTTGACTGCCATGTCGCTTTGGTTAAGTTATAGGCTTGTATAATGTAGAGCTTCTATTCAAGATGCCTAATACAAAAACAATGAGGTCAAGAGCTGCAAAAACAAAAAATAGCACACTTCCAATACTTTTGATATGAGGCCAGTTTTTTTCATTTATATCAACAGGCAAGGAAAAACGGAAGCCGTAGTAACTATGGAACGGAAAACTTTTATGGAAAAGAGGATATTCCGCAGGAGCGTACTTTATTATAATTCCAATTGCAGAAAATATTATAAATGTTGGAATATATGAGCCGTCTGAAAAAATCATATATAGTCCCCCCTTTTATACTGTTATCTTCATCACATATTTAGGAAATAGATAGTACTGCCAGCCAAAACAAAACATCGTAAATTGCGCAATTATCAATCAGGTGTATTAATTCGGGTCTCTCCCAAATTTTGTGTAAAGTCCAGACAGCTATAAAACAAGAGCAATTTTAATATGGGGCGGCAGACGGCGAATCCGGCTGTCGCCTTAATAACAATATAACGCCGGCAAGGGGGAATGTCAAGGGTGGCGAAGCCGTTCATATACCCTTGACATTCCTCCGCAGCAGGTGTTAATCCGGCATACGCTCAGCGAAATAGATGGACAACTGCGCATGGATGCGGCTCCAGTCTTGCCGCCGACCCGTCCACTTTTTCGTAATATCCATCATCGCCAGATACAGCATTTTCAGCAGACTGTCGTCTGTCTGGAAAACGCTCTTGGATTTTGTAACCTTCCGCAGCTGCCGGTTAAAGCCCTCGATCGTGTTCGTGGTATAGATCAGACGGCGGACTTGCGGAGGATATTTGAAGTAGGTGCTGAGGTTCGTCCAGTTTTCCCGCCACGACTTTGCGATCTTGGGATATTTATTGTCCCAATTCTGCGCAAAAGTCTCCAAAGCGTCCAGAGCAGCCTGTTCGTCCACTGCTGCATCTATAAACTGTTCTTCATCGCTTTGATCGTCAAGAACAGCCAAATACAGAGAAAGCAACACAACCACCTCCAACTGATTCGCAACGATTGGATGTAATGTACCACGAACCAACAAAAATGTCGAATGTCACTAATGTTGTAAAGGAGCGTGATGCCATTGCCCCAACCCAAAACCGACCTTGCCTACCTCCGCAACGAAAAAGCCAAAGCGGAGCAAAAGCTGCGCTCTTGTCAGCACCGGGAGAAAATCCTTGAACGGCAGATGTCAGAGCTGAACCGGAGAGAGCGTGTGCATCGTCTTTGCACCCGTGCCGGAATGCTGGAAAGCTTTCTGATCTGTCCGGGAGAACTGACCGACGATCAGGTGATGGAACTGCTGAAAATCTCGTTCCGTCAGCCGGAAGTCGTGCTGGCGCTTGCAAAGATGGTGCATGACGTTCACGAACGCAGCAACGTCCAAAACCCTTTAGAATAAAGGGCGCAATTATACACCGTTCCGGTGAAATTGCGGTCT
>QWCN01009411.1_pt1 | contig 17274 bp, 11 predicted proteins | sample 1972711 | NCBI WGS metagenome assembly QWCN01 (sample SAMN09866707, study PRJNA288562) | Human gut metagenome isolate term1_stool, whole genome shotgun sequencing... | isolation source: gut | host: Homo sapiens | place: USA: California
CAGAGCCGGCAGCCAAGGAGAGGGGGGACCGGGGGATAGGAACTTCGGCGTTTGAGATGGTCCTCTCCCCCGGGGCAGGGCGAACAAGTGCCGCAAACGGTCTAATGCCGGGGATGCAAGGGGCGGAGCCCCTTGCATAAGAAAACTAAAAAATCTCCCCCTTCCCCACCGGGGAAGGGGGGCGGGGGGATAGGGGGCAGAAAAGTAAACTAAAGGCAGGGGCAGGTGGGCAACAAAGAAGGCAAGCCCCCCTTGATTTTCCACAGTGGCAGGGCGAACAAGTGCCGCAAGGGGAGCAGCCCCCCTGCCCCCTGCCAAAAAAGGAGGAGAACCCCAAACGGGATTCTCCTCCGGAAAAAACAGGAGTCAGGAATCAGGAAAAATTACTCGTACAGCTCCCGCATTTTCAGCAGACGCTGATAGTGGGCAGCGGCATTTTCCTTAGCCTTTTCAAACAGAACGGCAGCACGGGCAGGGTTGGAAGCCTCCAGACGGGCATACCGGTTCTCGGACTCAATGAACTTGGTGTAGTCGGTCGTGGGCTCCTTGGAATCCACAATCAGCTTGCCGCTCTCCAGAGTCGGATTGTAGCGGAACATCAGCCAGTAGCCGGCATCCACCGCACGCTTCATCTCCAGCTGGCAGTTCTGCATACCGCCCTTGATGCCGTGCATCTCACAGGGCGCGTAGCCGATGATGAGCGAAGGACCGTGGTAGGCTTCCGCCTCGGTCAGAGCCTTCATGAGCTGGTTCATGTCCGCACCCATGGCAACCTGCGCAACGTACACGTAGCCGTAGGACATGGCAATCTCCGCAAGGCTCTTCTTGCCGATCGCCTTGCCGGCGGCGGCAAACTGCGCCACCTGACCCATGTTGGATGCCTTGGACGCCTGTCCGCCGGTGTTGGAGTACACCTCGGTGTCAAAGACGAACACGTTGACATCCTCGCCGGACGCCAGAACATGGTCGAGACCGCCGAAGCCGATGTCGTATGCCCAGCCGTCGCCGCCGAAGATCCAGACAGACTTCTTGGACAGATACTCCTTCTCCGCCAGGATCTTGCCGCGCAGATCGGCGCACTTGTCGCAGGCGCAGCCCTCCAGAGCGGCAATCAGTGCCTTGGCAGCAGGCTCGTTCGCCTTGCCGTCCTCCAGCGTGTTCAGGTAGTTCTCGATGACAGCCTTGAACTCGGGCTTCTCGACCATGTCGTTCAGCTCGCGGACATAGCCGATCAGACGCTCGCGGATGACCTTCTGACCAAGATACAGACCCAGACCGTGCTCGGCGTTGTCCTCAAACAGCGAGTTGCACCAGGCAGGACCGTGACCGGACTCCTTGTTCACCGTGTAAGGCGTGGAGGGAGCCGCACCGCCCCAGATGGAGGAGCAGCCGGTCGCGTTGGAGATGTACATACGCTCGCCGAACAGCTGCGTGACAAGACGTGCATAGGAGGTCTCGGCACAGCCGGCGCAGGAGCCGGAGAATTCAAGCAGCGGCTGCTTGAACTGCGAGCCCTTGATGGTGGTGTTGATAAGCTCGGGCTTCTCGGAGACGTTGGCGACCGCGTAGTCGAAGGCTGCCTGCTGATACAGACCCTTCTCCTGCGGCACCATGGTCAGAGCCGACTTGGGAGCCGCCAGCTTGGCAGCAGCCTTGGCGGCAGTCTTGGCATCGTACTCCGGATGCTCCTCCGTGACCTGCTTGGCGGCGTTGTCCAGTGCCTTCTTGGTCACAGGGCACGCCTTGACGCACAGGGTGCAGCCCATGCAGTCCAGCGCGGAAACAGCCATGGTGTACTTGTAGGTCGTCTTGATGACCGGCTTGGCGGTAAAGCGCGTGTCGGCAGGCGCACCGGCAGCCTCCTTCTCGTCCATAGCGAACGGACGGATGGCGGCGTGCGGGCAGACGAACGCACAGGTGTTGCACTGGATGCAGTTCTCGGGGAACCACTCCGGCACCATCACGGCGACGCCGCGCTTCTCGTAGGCGGCGGCACCCTGGACGAAGGTACCGTCCGGGTTGTGGGAGAACGCGGAAACAGGCAGCTTGTCGCCTGCCATGGATCCGATGGGCTCCAGCAGATTGTTGACGGCATCCACGAGATCGGCACGGGTACCGGTCGCAGGCGCCTTGGGGGCGTCATCGGCGCAGGTCTTCCATGCCTCGGGCACGTTGACCTTGACAAAGGCATCCGCGCCGGCATCAATGGCGGCATAGTTGAGATCCACCATTGCCTGTCCCTTCTTGATGTAGGACTTGTACGCCATCTTCTTCATGTACTCGACAGCTTCTGCCGCGGGCAGGATGTTGGCGAGCGCGAAGAAAGCGGACTGCAGGACGGTGTTCTTGACCTTGACATTGCCGATCTTCTTGGCGGCGATATCCGTTGCGTCGATGATGTAGAAGCTGATGTTGTTGTTGGCGATGTACTTCTTGACCTTGGAGGGCAGATGCGCATCCAGCTCCTCCGGCGTCCAGGCGCAGTCAAGCAGGAAGGTGCCGCCCGGCTTGACATCGGTCACCATGTCGTACTTGTGCAGGTACGCCTGGTTGTGGCAGGCGACGAAGTCCGCCTTGTTGATGTAGTAGGGGGACTTGATGGGCGCATCACCGAAGCGCAGGTGCGAGATGGTGATACCGCCTGTCTTCTTGGAGTCGTACTGGAAGTACGCCTGGATGTACTTGTCGGTGTGGTCACCGATGATCTTGATGGAGTTCTTGTTGGCGCCGACGGTGCCGTCTCCGCCCAGACCCCAGAACTTGCAGGCGATGGTGCCGGCAGGCGCGGTATCGGGCGCGGGCTTCTCCTCCAGCGAGTGGTTGGTGACGTCATCCACGATGCCGATGGTGAACTGTGCCTTGGGCTCGTCCTTGGCAAGGTTCTCGTACACGGCGAAGATGGAAGCGGGGGGCGTATCCTTGGAACCGAGGCCGTAGCGTCCGCCGACGACACGGATACCGGTCACGCCGGCGGTAGCCAGTGCGGTGACGACATCCAGGTACAGCGGCTCACCCAGCGAGCCGGGCTCCTTGGTGCGGTCCAGAACCGCAATCTTCTTCACGGTTCCGGGGATCGCCTCGATCAGCTTGGAAGCCACGAACGGGCGGTACAGGCGAACCTTGACAAGACCCACCTTCTCGCCGTGGGCGTTCATGTAGTCGATGACCTCCTCGGTCACGTCGCAGACAGAGCCCATTGCGATGATGATGCGATCCGCATCGGGTGCGCCGTAGTAGTTGAACAGCTTATAATCGGTGCCCAGCTTGGCGTTGACCTTGTCCATGTACTCCTCGACGATGGCAGGCAGCGCGTCGTAGTAGCGGTTGCACGCCTCGCGGTGCTGGAAGAAGATATCGCCGTTCTCGTTGGAGCCGCGCAGGACGGGATGCTCGGGGTTGAGCGCGCGCTTGCGGAAGGCATCCACGGCGTCCATATCCAGCATTTCGGCGAGATCCGCGTAATCCCACACCTCGATCTTCTGGATCTCGTGGGACGTGCGGAAGCCGTCGAAGAAGTTGATGAACGGGACGCGGCCCTTGATGGTAGCCAGATGTGCGACGGCGCCGAGGTCCATGACCTCCTGCGGGTTGGTTTCAGCCAGCATGGCGAAACCGGTCTGGCGGCAGGCGTACACGTCGGAGTGATCTCCGAAGATGTTGAGTGCCTGCGTAGCCACGCAGCGTGCGGACACATGGAACACGCAGGGGAGCAGCTCACCGGCGATCTTGTACATATTGGGGATCATCAGGAGCAGACCCTGCGACGCGGTGTAGGTGGTGGTCAGCGCGCCCGCACCCAGCGAGCCGTGGACGGTACCTGCCGCGCCCGCCTCGGACTCCATTTCCATCACCTTGACGGTGGAGCCGAAGATGTTCTTGAGTCCCTGTGCGGACCACTGGTCCACATAGTCAGCCATCGGGCTGGAGGGGGTAATCGGGTAGATGCCTGCGACCTCTGTGAACGCGTAGCTCACTGTCGCGGCTGCCTGGTTACCGTCCATCGACACTTTTTTTCTGTTGATAACAGCCATTCGTGGTAAATCCTCCTCATTTTTTATGAAAGTGACACTTTCTGAAAAGATTTCGCAACCCTTATCATAGCACAAACCCGGCGAAAAGTAAAGGGATTTCTGAAATTTTCATCTGTCAGAACAAAAAAGTTACAGAAAAAGCGGAGATTATTTACTGTTTCGGCGGCTTGCCTGACGACCGGGTGCCCTGCGGGGGGCTTGCCTTCCTTGTCGCCTGCCTACCCCGCCTTTAGTTTTCCTTCCTGCCCCCCATCCCCCCGACCCCCTTCCCGGCGGGAAGGGGGAGACTTTTAGTTTATTTTGCCGGGGGCTTCGCCCCCGGCGCCCCTGCATTAAACCGCCTGCGGCACTTACAGAACCTGCCGTCGTGGTACCCTGCGGGGGGCTTGCCCCCGGCGTTGCCGGCTCGACCTCTGCCGCTGTGGGAAGGGGGAGACTTTTAGTTTATTTTGCCGGGGGCTTCGCCCCCGGCACCCCTGCATTAAACCGTTTGCGGCACTTACAGAGCCTGCCAAGCAGGTACCTTGCGGGTGGCTTGCCCCCGGCGTTGCCGGCTCGACCTTTGCCGCTGTGGTACCCTGCGGGGGGGCTTGCATTCCTTGTCGCCTGCCTACCCCGCCTTTAGTTTTCCTTCCTGCCCCCCATCCCCCCGACCCCCTTCTCCGGCGGGGAAGGGGGAGACTTTTAGTTTATTTTGCCGGGGGCGAAGCCCCCGGCACCCCTGCATTAAACCGCCTGCGGCACTTACAGAACCTGCCGTCGTGGTACCCTGCGGGGGGCTTGCCCCCGGCGTTGCCGGCTCGACCTCTGCCGCTGTCCTTTAGTTTTCCTTCCTGCCCCCTATCCCCCTACCCCCCTTCCCCGGCGGGGAAGGGGGAGACTAAAAGTTTATTTCGCCGGGGGCTTCGCCCCCGGCACCCCTGCATTAAACCGTTTGCGGCACTGACAATCTCTGCCATGCGGGCACCCCGCGCAAGGGCGCCTGCGGTTCGTTACAAAAATGTCAGGAAGGGGTTCCCTATGAGCAGTGCCGGCAGCCAAGGAGAGGGGGGACCGGGGGAGAGGAACTTCGGCGTTTGAGATGGTCCTCTCCCCCGGGGCAGGGTGAGCCAGTGCCGCAGGGGTTCAAGCCTCGCCGGTCACTACAGCGGCAGGGCGAGCCAGTGCCGCCGGGGGCGCACCGCCCTCCGGTCACCACAGCAGCAGAGGCACGCCGCCCCGCGGCGAAAAACTTCCCCCTACCACTTGACGCACAACATAAAAAATGATAGAATATACGCGCAGATACAGGCAAACCATAAACGCAAAAAAGGAAAATACTGGTAACAAATAAAGATGAATACAACGCAGATAGCGGTGATCGGCGCCGGTCACGCCGGCATCGAGGCGGCACTGGCGGCGGCAAGAATGGGCGTGGAAACAGTCCTGTGTACAATGTCGCTCGACGCAGTGGCAAATATGCCCTGTAACCCATCCATAGGAGGAACCGCAAAGGGACACCTCGTGTATGAGATAGACGCACTCGGCGGAGAAATGGGGCGCGCCGCAGATCTCGTCACCTTGCAGAGCCGCACACTCAATACGGGAAAGGGCGCCGCCGTGCAGTCCAAACGTGTCCAGGCGGACAGACTGCGCTACCATGCCCTCATGAAACATACCCTCGAAACACAGAAAAACCTGCGGCTTTTGCAGGCAGAGGTCGTGGACATATATGAAAAAACCGTTGACGGAAAAGCCAAAATCACAGGCTTCCGCACAAGACTCGGCGAGGAGTGGTCGTGCGGATGCATCATCCTCGCCACCGGAACCTACCTCTGCGGGAAGGTGTTTGTCGGCGATGCATCCTACCCCTCCGGACCGGACGGGTTCCTGCCCGCAGAGGGACTGTCCGACGCGCTCCGCCGCATGGGCATCCGCCTGATGCGCTTCAAAACCGGCACGCCCGCCCGCATCCGGCGGCAGTCCATCCGGCTGGATGAGCTGGAGGAACAGCCCGGCGAGCCGCACATCGTGCCCTACTCCGCCCGCACCGATCCCGACGCCTTCCGCGATCTTGACCAGATCCCCTGCCATATCGTCTATACCAACGCCGAAACCCACCGCATTATTCGGGAAAATATCCACCGATCCGCCATGTATTCCGGCAAAATCCACGGCACCGGACCCCGCTACTGCCCCTCCATTGAGGATAAAATCGTCCGCTTTGCCGATAAGGAGCGCCACCAGCTGTTCGTCGAGCCGCTGGGACGTGACACCGAGGAAATGTACCTCCAGGGCTTCTCCACCTCCCTCCCGACCGACGTCCAGCAGGATATGGTGCATTCCCTGCCCGGCTTTTCGGACGCCGAGATCATGCGCTACGCCTACGCCATCGAGTACGACTGCGCCGACCCCCTGCAGCTCTTCCCTACCCTTGCCTTCAAGCAGCATGACGGCTTGTACGGCGCCGGACAGTTCAACGGCACCTCCGGCTACGAGGAAGCCGCGGCGCAGGGACTTGTGGCTGGCATCAACGCGGCGCTGTCTGTGCTCGGCAAACCGCCCCTGATCCTCCCGCGCTCCGGCAGCTATATCGGCACCCTGATTGATGACCTTGTCACGCGCGGCACCAATGAGCCGTACCGCATGATGACCAGCCGTTCGGAATTCCGCCTTCTCCTGCGTCAGGATAACGCCGACCTGCGCCTGACGCCGACCGGCTACGCCTGCGGCTTGATCCCGGAGGAGCGCTACCGCGCCTTTCTCCGTAAGCGGGAGCAGGAGCAGTCCGAGAAAGCGCGCCTGGAAGCCACCTTCCTCTCGCCCGAAAAAGTCAATCCCCTGCTGACTTCCTGGGGCATGGATCCCGTCGCGTCCGGTGTCTCGCTCGCCGACCTTCTGCGACGCCCCGGCGTGACCTACGCGGCTCTTGCCCCCCTTGATCCCGCCCGCCCTTCCCTTCCCCTCGCGGTCTGCCATACCGTCGAAACCGACGTCAAGTACGCCGGCTATATCCGCCGCGAACTTGCCGAAGTCGACCGCCAGAAAAAACTTGAAAGTAAAGCCCTCCCCCCCGACCTCCCCTACTCCGCCATCCGCGGCCTCCGCCTCGAAGCCGCCCAAAAACTCGCTGCCCATAAACCCCTCACCGTCGGACAAGCCTCCCGCATCAGCGGCGTCAGCCCCGCCGACATCTCTGTCCTCCTTCTGTATCTCGGGCTGCGATAGGGTGTTTGGGGTGTTCCGGGGTGTTTGGGGTGTTCCGGGGGAGGAAAACTTCTTGAAAGAAGTTTTCCTCCCCCGTGCCCCCTTCTTTCAAGAACTTTTATACCGGAATCGGGCATAAAACAGGAAAGAATGCCCCGCCGGACACCCCTTCCCTCCCCGCCGCCCCCATCGCCCACCAAGCCCCCCCGCCGGACGCCTCCTCCCTCCCCGCCGCTCCCCCATCGCTCCCCAAGCCCCCGCTGGGCACTCTATTCCCTGCCCTTAACCAGTGCCGCGCAGGCTTATTACGCAGGGGTGCCGGGGGCGTTAGCCCCCGGCGAAATAAAGTATAAAGTCTCCCCCTTCCCGCCGGGAAGGGGGTCGGGGGGATGGGGGCAGGAAGGTAAACAAACGGCAAGGTCAGCAGGCGGCAAAGAAGGCAAGCCCCCCCCGCCGGATGCCCTGTTCCCTGCCCTTAACCAGCGCCGCTCCGGCTCATACGCATGGGCGCCGCCTGCGCCGGTCGAGCCAGCGCCGCCCCGGCTCCGCCCCGGGGATGCAAGGGGCGAAGCCCCTTGCATAGAATAACCTAAAGTCTCCCCCTTCCCCAAGGGGGAAGGGGGTCGGGGGGATAGGGGCAAAATCTTTATGATACACCAAAAATAAACCCGGCGAGTAAAACACCCAAGCCCCCCGCCGGATGCCCTGTTTCCTGCCCTTAACCAGCGCCGCCCCGACTCATACCGCATGGCGCCGCCTGCGCCGGTCGAGCCGGCGCCGCCCCGGCTCCGCCCCGGGGATGCAAGGGGCGAAGCCCCTTGCATAAAATAACCTAAAGTCTCCCCCTTCCCGTCGGGGAAGAGCGCTCTGCGAGCGCGGGTCGGGGGATAGGGGCAAAATCTTTATGATACACCAAAAATAAACCCGGCGAGTAAAATACCCAAGCCCCCCGCCGGGCACTCTGCTTCCTGCTCTTAACCAGCGCCGCGCAGGCTTATTACGCAGGGGTGCCGGGGGCGTCAGCCCCCGGCGAAATAAAGTATAAAGTCTCCCCCTTCCCCAAGGGGGAAGGGGGTCGGGGGATAGGGGCAAAATCTTTATGATACACCAAAAATAAACCCGGCGAGTAAAACCCCCCAAGCCCCCCTTCCCTTCCCTCCCCCCAAAACCCACCACACAACCCAAGGAGAACAAACCCATGAACCAAACACCCCTCTCCCCCGACACCTTCACCCCCCTCTTCCAGGCGGTTTTCCGCGCAAACCACCTCGAATCCTACACAAAACCCGCCATCGTGGACAAATTCCGCGCCCTGACAGACCGCCTGCTGGCTGTCAACGCAGTCATGAACCTGACCGCACTGGACACGCCGGAAAAAATCATCCCCCTGCACTACGCCGACTGCGCACTGATCGCCGACCGCATCCCGGCAGGCGCAACCATCGCGGATGTCGGCTGCGGGGGCGGCTTCCCGACCTTCCCGCTGGCAATCCTGCGCCCCGACCTGCATATCACGGCAATCGACAGCACCGGGAAAAAGGTAAAATATGTAGAGGAAACCGCACAGCTGCTGGATCTTGCGAATATCCGCGCCGTGACCGCGCGGGCGGAGGAGCTTGGCAGGGACGCGGCGTGGCGGGAACAATTTGATCTTGTAACCAGCCGTGCGGTTGCGCGCCTGAGCCTGCTGGATGAACTGTGCCTGCCGCTGTGCCGCGTCGGCGGGGCGTTGCTGCTCCTGAAGGGCGCAGCGGGGCTGGAAGAACTGGACGAGGCACGCGCGGGAATCCGGCGTTTGGGTGGCGGGGAGGCGGTTGGCGAGACGCTGACGCTGGACACGCTGACTGACCGGGAGGCGCGGACGCTGATAACGATCCCGAAGGTTGAGCCGACGCCGCGGGAGTTTCCGCGGCAATTCGGGCAGATTCGGAAGAGACCGCTGTGAGGAATGTTTCACGTGAAACAGGGGAGGGGATGTTTCACGTGAAACGGTGGGGGAGATGTTTCACGTGAAACGGAGCAGGGAAGGGGAGATGTTTCACGTGAAACGAAAGAGGGTGGCGTTCCGGTGTTCGGCGGGGGCTTGCCTTCTTTGCCGCCTGCCGACCTTGCTGTTTGTTTACCTTTCTGCCCCCATCCCCCGACCCCCTTCCCCCGCGGGGAAGGGGGAGATTTTTGGTTTTCTTATGCAAGGGGCTCCGCCCCTTGCATCCCCGGGGTTGAGCCCGGGCGGCGCTGGCTATTTTCTGCCGCGTCAGTGCTTTTCTGCCCCCATCCCCCGACCCCCTTCCCCCGCGGGGAAGGGGGAGATTCTTGTTTTGTTTTGCCGGGGGCTGGCGCCCCCGGCACCCCTGCGGCTAAGCCCGGGCGGCACTGGCTATTTTCTGCCATGTCAGTGTTTTTTGTCCCCATCCCCCCGACCCCCTTCCCCCGCGGGGAAGGGGGAGATTTTTGGTTTTCTTATGCAAGGGGCTCCGCCCCTTGCATCCCCGGGGTGGCGGGGGGTGTGTCCGGTTGGTCGCCTGCTGCCCTTGCCTTTGGTTTGCTTTTCTGCCCCCATCCCCCCTGCCCCCCTTCCCGTCGGGAAGGGGGATTTTTGTTTTATTTTGCCGGGGGCTGGCGCCCCCGGCACCCCTGCTACTGAACCCGCGCGGCGCTGGCTCAATCGGGGGGCTGGCGCCCCCGGCACCCCTGCTACTGAACCCGCGCGGCGCTGGCTCAATCGGGGGGCTGACGCCCCCGGCACCCCTGCTACTGAACCCGGGCGACGCTGGTTTGCCGGGGGCTCCGCCCCTTGCATCCCCGGGGTTGAACCCGCGCGGCACTGGTTATGCCTTCGGAACGCAACCACTTAAATATTACCGGAAGTACCCTTGCCAATGCATATTTTGTGAAAGTTCTGGGGGGTACGGGGGACTCTTTCAAGAGTCCCCCGACGTCTCCTTCCCCCAAAAAGTCGGGATAAGAGGCAGGGAAAGTTTTGAAATGCTATTGCAAAGGAAGGGGAAATGTGGTATACTATAGGCAACGCGGAGAAACCGAATCATTCGCGGAGGAGGGAAGAAACAGGATGGGAAAGATCATATCCTTCGTAAACCAGAAGGGCGGGGTAGGGAAGACGACGTCGGCGGTCAACGTTGCGGCGTGCCTGGGCGTACTGGGATACCGCACGCTGCTGATCGATCTGGATCCGCAGGGGAATGCGACGACGGGCGTAAAGATTGCCAAGAAGAATCTGAAATACACGGTATGCGACCTGCTGACGGGCAACATCAATGCGGCGGATGCCGTAATACAGACAGAATACGACAAATTATGGGTAATGCCGGCGAACGGGCGGCTGGCAAACACGGAATTTGAGCTGTACAACGGGGAGGAGCCGGTTTTCGTCATGCGCAAGGCGCTGGAATCGCTCAAGACCGTGTTTGACTACATTATAGTGGACTGCCCGCCCTCGCTGGGAATGCTGACGGTCAACTCACTGACGGCGAGCGACGGCGTGGTGGTGCCGATGCAATGCGAATTTTACGCGCTGGAGGGGCTGTCCCAGCTGAGTAAGACTATCCGGACGGTGCACGACAACTACAACAGCACCCTGAATATCACCGGCATTCTGCTGACCATGTACACAAAGCGTCTGCTCCTGACGCAGCAGGTGGAGCGACAGATCGAAAAGCACTACGGCGGCAAGCTGTTTTCCACGCCCATCACGCGGAGCGTCAAGCTGTCCGAGGCGCCCGGATACGGCGAACCGATCTACTATTACGACAAATCCGGCAAGGGAACAAAGGAATACCTGAGCGTTGCGAACGAGCTGGCATCGCGCATCTGAGAAAGGAAGAGAGTATGGGAAAGAGCAAAGGCGGTCTCGGCAGGGATTTTTACTCGCTGCTGGACGACAACAGCTTTGAGAGCAAGGGACCGGTCACAAAGCTGGCGCTGAAGGACATTCAGGCGCGGCGTGACCAGCCCCGCAAGGATTTCGACATGAACGCACTGCAGCTTCTGGCGGATTCCATCCGGGAGCACGGCGTGATCCAGCCGATTTTGGTGCGGGAAATAGAGTTCACACCGGGAAAATACGAGATCGTGGCGGGCGAACGCCGGTTCCGCGCGGCGGAAATGGCGGGAATCGACGAGATTCCGGTGTCCATCATGACCGGGGACGACCTGGAGGTCGCCAAGGTGGCGCTGATCGAGAACGTCCAGCGCCGCGACCTCAACCCGATTGAGGAAGCCATGGCGTACCGGGTGCTGATGGATCGGTTCGGACTGACGCAGGATCAGGTGGCGGCGCAGGCGGGCAAAAACCGTTCGACCGTGGCAAATCTGCTGCGCCTGCTGGATCTGCCGGAGCCGATTCTGGAAATGCTGCGGAACGGGAGCCTTTCGGCAGGGCACGCGCGCGCCGTGCTGATGCTGGAGGACGAGGAAAACATGGTCAAACTGGCACAGCGCATCGTGGAGAAGGAGCTTTCGGTGCGGGAGGCAGAGCGGCTGGCGACTGCCGCCAAGCAGGCAGAGCAGGCGGAGCAGGCAGACGCGGACGGGGAGCCGGACAAGCTGGATCAGAGAACCGTATATATGAAGGATCTGGAGGAGCGCATGATGCGGACGCTGGGGCGCCGCGTAAAGATCCGTCAGACGCCGCGCAAGAAGATCGTGGAGCTGTCCTTTGAGGACGACAGCGACCTGGAGGAACTGCTGAAAAAGCTGGCGGGACAAGACATTTTTGCATAACGCACTGCCGCGGAGGGCAGGAAAACCGATAATTAAGGAGAGGAAAAGAGTATGCTGGACATTAAGTATATCAAGGAAAACCCGGAGGAAGTCATCGCGCGGCTTGCCAAGAAGGGAAAGGATGCGCGCGCGGAGATCGAGGAAATTCTGAAGCTGGACGGGGAGCGCCGGGCGCTGATTGCCGGGAACGAGGCGATGAAGGCGGAGGCGAACAAGACCAACAAGCTGATTCCGCAGTACAAGCGGGAAGGGAAGGACGTAGCGGCGCTGTTTGCCGAGATGAAGGAGCTGTCCGCCAAGACCAAGGCGAACGACGAGAAGGTCAAGGAGGTAGAGGAACGCTACACGGCACTGATGCTGGGACTGCCCAACCTGCCGGACGAGGACCTTCTGCCGGGCGGCAAGGAGAACAACCAGCCTCTGCGCTACTGGGGCGAACCGCGCACCTTTGATTTTGAGCCCAAGAACCACGTGGATCTCTGCACGGATCTGGGGCTGATCGACTATCCGCGCGGCACCAAGCTGGCGGGCTCGGGTTTCTGGATCTACCGCGGCATGGGCGCGCGGCTGGAGTGGGCGCTGCTGAACTATTTCATGGACACGCATCTTGCGGACGGGTACGAGATGATTCTGCCGCCGCATATGCTGGAGTACGAGTGCGGACTGACGGCGGGGCAGTTCCCGAAGTTTGCCGACGAGGTGTACAAGATTGAGAACCCGACCGACGGGCGGGTACACTATATGCTCCCGACTGCGGAGGCGGCGCTGGCGTCGCTGTACCGCAACGAGATTCTGACCGAGGCGGATCTGCCCAAGAAGCTGTTCGCCTACACGCCCTGCTTCCGCCGGGAGGCTGGCTCCTACCGTGCCGACGAGCGCGGCATGGTGCGCGGGCACCAGTTCAACAAGGTGGAGATGTTCCAGTACACGCTGCCGGAGGCGAGCGATGTCGCCTTCGACGAGCTTGTGGCAAAGGCAGAGAACCTGGTCAAGGGGCTGGGCTTCCATTTCCGGACGGTCAAGCTGGCGGCGGAGGACTGCTCCGCGTCCATGGCGCGCACCTATGATATTGAGATCAACATTCCGTCCATGCACGGGTACAAGGAAGTTTCGTCGGTGTCCAACGCGCGCGATTACCAGGCGCGGCGTGGCATGATCCGCGTCAAGCGGGCGAACGGCAAGGTGGAGTACGTCCACACGCTCAACGGCTCGGGGCTTGCCACCAGCCGGATCCTGCCTGCGCTGGTCGAGCAGAATCAGAACGCGGACGGCAGTGTGAACGTGCCGGACGTCCTGCGCCGCTACGTCGGCACCGACGTGATCCGCAAGGCGTGATTCCCGCTGTCCGGCAAAGGAGGAGCCATGTACAGATTTCTTCAGATATTCGACCGCCCCGTGTATCACATCCGCGCGCTGGCAGAGCAATCCCAGACCCTCTGGGAGGAGCTTTGGGCGTACTTCCGGGATCGTTACTTTACACTTGACATCGAGGGCAGGTACGAGCATCTTGATCTGGGCACCGGGACTCTGCTGTCCCTGCGAAATATCATCGTGGGCATCTTTGTCGGCATCATCCTCGCCGCCGCCTTCGCGTCCTTCGACCGGAACCACCTCGGCGGGCTTGTCCGCAAGCTCGTCCGGGAGGATTGCCTGTCCCCGGATAAAGCAAAAACGCTCCGCGAACTCGGCTACCATCGCAGTCCCGCCGTCCGCGGCAGCCTGAAACGCGGCTCCGTGCTCGGTAACGTCGTGCATTGCGTCGAACGCGAGCAGCACGAGCAGGAAATGCAAGCCGCCCGCGCCGCCTATACCGCCGCAACCGGCTCCGATTCCGGCTTCGTGCCCTCCCCCTTCCGCATGGACCTCGACTCCGCCCACTTCTATATCCCCGACGAGCAGCACTACGCCGCCGAGGTCCGCTTCGAAAAGGAAGGCTCCGGCTGGCGCAGCTTCCTCCTCGTCCTCATCCTCTCCGTCGTCGCCGCCTCCCTCGTCATCCTCTTCCTCCCCGATATCCTCCAACTCGTCGATAATATGATCGGCATCCTCAAAGGCGACAGCAAAGTCCTGAATTGATGGGGGCGGGGAACGCGGGGTACGCAGGGAACGCTGGGTACGCAGGGAACGCTGGGGGAACTTCCTGAAGGAAGTTCCCCCAGACCCCCTCAAGGACTTTCCTCGATTATATTATTGAAGGGAAAGGTCTTTGACATAACCCAAAGAAAAGGGAAAACGCTGGGGGACTCTTGAAAGAGTCCCCCAGACCCCCCAGAACTTTTCTCGATTATACTATTGAAGGGAAAGGTCTTTGGCGTAACCCAAAGAAACTGTTTTCCAAAGGTAGAACCCGCGCCGTATGGGTTCAGCCGCAGGGGTGCCGGGGGCGGTAGCCCCCGGCGAAACAAACAAAAAATCCCCCCCTTCCCGCCGGGAAGGGGGACGGGGGGATGGGGGCAGAAAAGCACTGATACGGCAAGTAAATCCGGCAACCAAGAAACCAAGCCCCCCCGCTAATACTGCATTCTTCCGCCCGGGTTCAGCCGCAGGGGTGCCGGGGGCGGTAGCCCCCGGCGAAATAAAGTAAAAATCTCCCCCTTCCCCACCGGGGAAGGGGGTAGGGGGATAGGGGGCAGAAAAGAAAGCAAAGGCAGGGTAGGCAGGCGACCAACCGGGCACGCCCCCCGCCGGGCGCGTGGTTCGCCCCCTTCCCCAGTGCCGCGCCCCGCCCAGCCCCGGGGATGCAAGGGGCGAAGCCCCTTGCATAAAATAACCTAAATCTCCCCCTTCCCCGCCGGGGAAGGGGGGTAGGGGGAATAGGGGGCAGAAAACCACTGATACGGCAAGCAAATCCGGCAACCAAGAAACCAAGCCCCCCGCTAATACTGCATTCTGCCGCCCGGGTTCAGCCGCAGGGGTGCCGGGGGCGGTAGCCCCCGGCGAAATAAACAAAAAAATCCCCCCCTTCCCGCTGGGAAGGGGGACGGGGGGATGGGGGCAGAAAAGCAAGCTAAAGGGAGGCTTAGCGGGCAACCAACCGGGCACGCCCCCCGCCGGGCGCGTGGTTCGCCCCCTTCCCCAGCGCCGCGCGGGTTAAGCCCCGGGGATGCAAGGGGCGAAGCCCCTTGCATAAAATAACCTAAAATCTCCCCCTTCCCCTTCGGGGAAGGGGGGCAAAAAACTATTGATACGGCAAGCAAATCCGGCAACCAAACTGCGAAATAATCCGGCAACTAAAACTGACGAGGAAAAAAGCAATGAGAAACGACAGACCAGTAATCGGAATTCTCGGCTCCCATGAAGGCGGAGAACTCCGCATACCGACACGCTACCTGAACGCACTCTGGCAGGGCGGCGCACTCGGCGTCACATTGCCGTATACCACAGACCGGGAAAGAATACAGGAATACGTGAATAGCTGTGACGGCTTCCTGTACTCCGGCGGCGTGGACGTAGACCCGGCACGGTACGGGGAAAGTAAGCAGTCCGACAGCGTGGAGATCGACGGGGAACGGGACGACTTCGAGTTTGCCATGTTCCCGGCAGTGTATGACTCCGGAAAGCCGATCCTCGGCATCTGCCGGGGCATCCAGGCAATCAACGTCGCGCTGGGCGGAACACTGTACCAGCACATGGAGGGACACCGGCAGACGCAGCCCGGCACCGAGCGCCACCAGCTGATCCGCCTGACACCCGGAACCCCGCTGTATGCCATCTGCGGGAAAAGCGAGATATATGTCAATTCCTTCCATCACCAGAACGTAAAGCAGCTTGCCCCGGGACTGGTGACGGACGGCGTGTCGGAGGACGGCTACATCGAGGCGTTCCATGACCCGCGCCACCGGTTCCTGCTGGCGGTGCAGTTCCACCCGGAAATTTACTGCGGCTGTCCGGATGACGACCACGCAGCGCGCCTCTTCACCGCCTTTGCCGAGGCGTGCAGGGCGTAAGACGCAGAGAGAGCGCGCGAACCCGACGCATCCGCGCATGAAACGGAATAAAAAAGGAAGCACCCCCGGACGGGGATGCTTCTTTTTTGCGAAAAGCGTTGTCAGGCAGGCATTTTTTCGGTAAGCAGCCTGCGGGTCTGGGGGATCTGGAACAGCACAAGGCAGGCAACGCAGGTAAAGGCGATTTCGGGCACCATGTAGGCGGCGTTGTACGCAAGGCTGTACAGGTAGGGGTTGGTGATATTGATGTTCATGACCCGTCCGGTGGACGCGAAAATGAACACGCCGCTGAAGTAGTGCGACAGAAGCCGCAGGGACAGGGCGAAAGCCGCACCGCCGACCCAGCCGGGCAGTCCCCGCTCGCGGAAGAGTCCCGCCAGCCCGATCAGCGTGAAGGGGACGAGATAATCCAGCAGCAGGCAGCCGATCAGCAAGGCGGGTGTCAGACCCCAGCCGGCGACCTCGGCGATACCCAGCATCATCTGCAGGACGGCATATGTGAAGGACACTGCCAGCCCCTTCACGACGCCGCGCCGGATGCTGTACAGCACGATGGGGAGCATGGACAGCAGGGTAATGGCTCCGCCCCACGGGAATTCCACGATTTTGACAAAGCTGAGGGCGGTAGCGAGTGCTATCATCATAGCGCCCTCGACGAGGGACAGGATTTCCTCTTTTCGTTCGTTTCTCATACGAACACCTCCGGAAAAAAATGTAACCGCACGGAAAATCTCCGCCGGTCACACAACGAAACGCCCGGAAGCGTTCCCCGAAAATGCTGCCTACGCCGGTATTATCCGTATCAGGTAAAGGGTTCGCGCGCTTGCGCATCTCAGCCTGGCATTTCAGCCCAGCACCCCCGATTCTCTATGCAGTTCGGGCGATAGTATATCACAAAAGCCGTGTTTTGTCAAGGGTTTTGCGGGATTTTTCGGGGAGCGAAGCCCCCGGAACCCCGCGCCTGAGCCGGAGGCGGCACTGGCTGTCCCTGCCGTTGTGGTGTTCGCAGGGGGCTGAACCCCAGCGGCACTGGCTCGCCCTGCCACTGTGGCGCCCTGCGGGTGGCTTGCTTTGCTTGCCGCCTGCCTACCCTGCCTTTACCTTCTTTCCTGCCCCCTATCCCCCCGACCCCCTTCCCCGGTGGGGAAGGGGGAGATTTTAGGTTATTTTATGCAAGGGGCTCCGCCCCTTGCATCCCCGGGGCAGAACCCGCGCGGCACTGGCTCGACCTGCCGTCCACGTCCCCGGCGGGGGTGTACCTTCGGAGTCGCCAGTTCGGCGCAAAACCGACAGAACCGCCTTTCTATTGGCAAAGCCGGCAGCCAAGGAGAGGGGGGACCGGGGGAGAGGAACTTCGGCGTTTGAGATGG
>QWCN01004173.1_pt1 | contig 17229 bp, 10 predicted proteins | sample 1972711 | NCBI WGS metagenome assembly QWCN01 (sample SAMN09866707, study PRJNA288562) | Human gut metagenome isolate term1_stool, whole genome shotgun sequencing... | isolation source: gut | host: Homo sapiens | place: USA: California
GGTTCCCTGAGGACCTTGGGGTAATTCAAAATCAATACTGCTGCACGAGAAAAAAAATGTGCAAAGTAGCACTGATAATACATAAATTTTGCATTTCTTTTTTGTATACATGACTATAAATAATTAAAAATGAATTACTTTTTGTTGTTACATATTTGATAAACTCAGTTCTGCTTTATTGAATACTGTATCGTCGGGGGTGTTCATGCAATTTTATATTTTAGGTTATTCTACAGTGTGCGATTTACATTATAATAATATTCACATTTTATTTAGGTGCAAAGTTCTATATTTGGTGCTAAAAAGAAGTTGCGTATTTAAAAGATTTGTTTGCATATAATCAATCTTTTCTTTTATATCTGCATAAAAAGGTTTCCTATTTTTCTTAATGTTCGTTTTTGGATAGTTTTAAATGGTAGATACTTCATATGATTTTACATAAGGAGTATATGTGATAAGTTTTTTCATATATTGATGGTGGATTATGATTAAGTTTTGTGATATTTGTTTTTATATGATGTATAGAAACTCTTAAAATAGATCCATATACCGAGATCAGGAAACAAACTTATTCTTAGCTTCAGTATGTATGATGGAGATAAGTATATTCATAATCTTTAGGATGCGGGATGTTTGTTTAATCGTTTGCGGAAACAGAATATGTTTCGAGAGGAGGTGTACCTTTTGATTCTTCTCCTTTTTTACGTATTTCGTTAGGAGTGGCTCCAATATTCCTTTTACAGTAGGTCGTAAAATGGGAAAATGTCTTGAAATGATAGTCCAACATTATTTGTTTGATGGGTAGGGTACTTTCTTTTAACTTGAATTCAATTTCATAAGATGTTTGCTTTTGTAACCATTGATATGGTGTATCTCCATGAAAGTTTTTTTTGAATAACTGTGTGAAAATAAGGTCGTTATATCCGCATAGAATAGCTAATTCTTTGGCAGTTCTGCAAGCTTTGTAATGTGTCATGACGGATACGAAAAACTGAAGATCATTCGAAAGGGCATAACGGAAAATGGAGGCAATTTCGTTTTTGCTATAGCAAATTTTAAATAATGAGAACAGCTCATATTCTTTGGCTCGATGTAAGTCGGGAATTTCTGTTCCATTTTTCATGTAATCGACCAGCAAATCCAAGTAGGAACGTATTAACGGATAAATGGGAAGAACTTCTACCGGTTTTACTTCTTCGATGGATATGTCTTGTAGATATTCTATTATTCTGCTATGTAGATAAGGGGCCACAATATTACATGCATGGATGACGAGTTGTACATCATCCATTGTTTTGATTTTACATTTATGTAAGCTGCTGATAAAGAAAAATTCATTTTGCACTGCTATCAGAGGCATTGATTCCATTTGATCTCTGAAGAGACATAAAGATCCTTTTAGTACAAAACAAACTTGGAATTCATGGTTTTCATTCAGATTTTGGATAATTTCTCCCTTGCCTATATGAAGATATCTGAATTGGCTGAATCTGGATAGTGCAAGAGGATCACGGTATAAATTCTTTAGTAAAAATAGCATTTCCATATATTATAAACATTTTAAGATAAAAAAAGTTTTGATATATCTATCCCAGGCAAATATAACTTGATATTTAAAATGTTTTAAAGCTATAGAAGGAATATGCAACTAAATCATTGCTAATATGAAATTGAATCTTCTGTTTAAGAAAGAGTTTATCAACATATGAAATTATAAGGTATTTAAGGCCGGATGTTAAATTTAAATTATTGCTGGTATTGGCCATTCACTATAACATTTTTCATACGAATATTGTGAAAAGCATCTTTATTCCATTGGGAAAATTTAGTTTCGATCTTTACATCTTTAAATGAAAAATTGGATAACTCATACTCAGCTTCATTTTTATTCACATTTAGAAATTTGTCACATTTCAGTTCTATGTTGTGCATCGTGATATGGCTTCCGTAGGATTTAGGAATCGTTGTTCTTCCTTTCAAGTCATAAAATTGTTTCCATGACGAAACTCCTAGTAAAGCCTTGCAGAAGCCTTTTACATTTTCTACTGTGATGTATTCATAGTGTTGCGGAGTATCAGGCCGCATTTTCAATAGAAGTAGTTCATTACCGCCTTCTGCTCTGCAATTGCGCATTAATACATTATAGACATGGATGGACTCGCTGCCACAAGTCATGCAACTGCCAGTAGTATGATCAAAGAAACAATCTTCTATTAGAATGTTTTTATTGGGACCGTTATAAGTATCCTGATCGGCATAAGGTCCTTTTCCACCTTTAAAGCAGATGGCGTCATCATTTACAGTAAACCGGCATCCTTTAATATGAAAATTGGTACATACATCCATATCTATACCGTCCGCACTAGCTGATTTTATAGGTTTGATAGGAGAGAAAATTCGTAGATTGAGTAATTTCACTTTATCGCAGCGATAATAATGGCTGGTCCAAAAAGGAGAGTTCTGTAAAGTCACATCAGCAACCTGCACATTACGGCAATGAGCTATGTAAAGTAGGCGTGGTCGCATTTCGTCCTTGTTTGTACATTGAGGATTCCATTCGCGACGTAGGCGGAAAGCTTTCCAGTAGGGAGTGCCGTTTCCGTCAATTGTACCTTTGCCGCTAATTGTAAAGGTATCTAACCCGTCGGCATTGATTAATGCACCGAAGTATTTGCAGTATTCACCTTCAATGCGAGTCATGAGGAGAGGGAAATCCATAATGTTCTCACTACCTAGTAAGGTGGCGCCTTTTGACAAATAAAGATGAGTCCCTTGTTTGAAAAAGAGGGAACCGCTTTTATAAATTCCTTCAGGGATGTAAATGACCCCACCGCCATTGGCTGCCGCTTCGTCTATGATCTTTTGTATTTTCTGTGTTTGAACGATATGGGGATTGCTTTCAATTCCATAATCGGAAAGGTCGTATTTTTTTCCTAAGGAGTCAGGATGGACCACTTTAGTTTGGAGAAACCATTCGGAGATAGGAGTACCATCAGGAAACACATTTTGTTTTCTTTGTTCTTTTTTTGCCATTGAGGGTACTATTATGCTCAAGCATAACAGGAGTGATAGTAATTGTTTCATAAATAAGTTTTTCATTTGGTTCATATTATGTGGATGACAAAGAAAAACAATAACAGTCAATTGTATCTGTATTTATTGTTTTATTCAATGGAAAATTGTACGGCTTGATTCTTTTCATTAAGGCGGATGGTTGTGATATAGAGAGATTCCTTAGTCTGGAAAGAACAATTCAGGAGCCTTTTTTTATCTGCACAGTCGTTTCTCCAAACTTATAAAAGCTTGAATAAATCGCGCTTTTTGCCCTGTTTATACTATTTTCCATCTATGTAGATTCTTTTCCATATTTTCAGAGGTTTGTGGCTGTTCCGGCTATTTTTTATTCATGGCATTATATCTAGTTTTGCCATGTTCCTTGATGAAGAAATGAAGGGATTAGATTTTATGTATAACTTTAATTAATTACAAATGAAAGACTCGGAGAACAAACTATCGGGAAGTATGCATTCTTTTAAAAGGATGCTTTCCTTTGGTATTCTTATGGTAATTGCGATGACCCTGTTTGCTCAGGTTAAGAATGTATCGGGCGTGGTGCTTGATAAAAAAGGGGAGAGCATAATTGGTGCCAGTGTATTGGTGAAAGGTACTACTAATGGTACGATTACCGATTTTGACGGTAATTTTGTTTTGAGGAATGTGGCCGACAATGCCATTTTGCAGATTAGTTTTGTCGGATATCAAACTTCAGATGTATCAGTTAAGGGACAGAACAATATTAAGGTGGTATTGTCAGAAGATACTGAGACATTGGATGAGGTGGTAGTCATAGGATATGGCTCGGTTAAGAAAAGCACTTTGACGGGTGCGGTTGCCAAAATGGATTCTAAGGCAATAGAGGATCGTCCTTTGGCTCGTGCAGAGAATGCTTTGCAAGGTCAATTGGCTGGAGTGACAGTACGTAATACAACAGGTGAGCCGGGAGCCGATATGCAGATCCGTGTCCGCGGTGCGGCTTCTGTCAATGCAAATTCCGATCCACTTTATGTGGTTGATGGGGTGCCTATGAATACGTTGAGCGGATTGAATCCTTCGGATATCGCTTCCATAGAAGTTTTGAAAGATGCTGCTTCTGCTGCGATTTATGGTTCACGTGGTTCCAATGGAGTTGTTTTGGTTAGTACTAAACAAGGTAAGAGTGGAAAAGCGAAGGTGGCGTTCAATGCTAGTTTCGGTGTACAGACATTAGAGAAAAAAATGGATGTGCTTAATGCGACGGAATGGATGGAATTTAAATTGAGATGGAATGATGCAAACTATTTGCAGGAAGCGAAGAAATTGGGTTTGACTAGTGCCAGTATAAAGGATGATAATGCCACACGTTTGTCTAATCTCGGAATTCAGGCAGGTACGGCAAACTCTTATCTGGTTGTTTTTGATGAACGTTGGTTTAACTATTTGGGAGATGACATGAGGAATGCGCATACTTATACTCCCAATCCGGAACAACTTAGCCTGTTGGATTGGCAGGATGAGTTTTTTCGTAACTCTATCGTACAGGATTATAGTTTGAATGTTTCGGGAGGGACGGAAAACACATCTTATTTATTCTCAGGTGGATATATGAATCAGGCTGGTATCGTTACCGGTACGGGATATGAAAGATTCTCTTTTCGTGCCAATATTGAATCAAAGATAAACAAATATCTTACAATAGGTATGAATATGGCTCCTACGTATATTGTGCAGGATGGTTCCGGACAGGCAAATGGTAAGGATTCCCAGGTACATCAGGCTTTGTATGCTACACCGGTATCGGAACCGGGGGTAGGATATATGACAAATGTTGATCCGAATCCCTATTATCTTTGGGCGGGAAGCACATCGAGTCCGGTTTATAATATGGAGAAGAATATCAAACAGAATAGAATGATGCGTTTGGTTGGGAATGCTTTCGTACGTATCACTCCGTTTAAAGATTTCAGGGTAGAACTTTCTGCTTCGGCTAATTATTATGATTTGGATGGAAATGATTATAAGTACACTAGTACAACCGGTAGTTGGGCGCAGGGAGAAGGACAAAACTCTTCGGGGGGGCATAATACGGAAAGAAAATGGAGTACTCTTTTGCAGGCTCTTGCAAATTATGACCATGTTTTTGGCAATCATGGAATTAGTGTAATGGCGGGTTTTTCTTCCGAACAGAGTAATCTTGGTTTCAGTACGGCCCAATCTTTTAACAAACCATTTCCCAATGATGCCATAACAGGTTCCTTTGATGGTTCGAAAGTTACAGCAGGAACTAATACGGTAACAGAGAAAACAGCCAATAAATTGTTGTCTGTGTTTGGACGTTTGCAATATAATTATGCAGAACGTTATATGTTGTCCGGTAGTTTGCGTTATGATGGCGGTTCCGTATTCGGAGCTAACAATAAGTGGGGCATCTTTCCGGCTGTTTCCGGAGGTTGGTTAGTGTCAAATGAGAAATTCTTTAAAAATTGGAGAATGTCTTGGTGGAATACATTGAAGCTGAGGGCTAGCTATGGTGTGACCGGTAATAATTCTATCAGTAACACGGCTGCTTATCCTACTTTGTCTGCAGGAAATTATGCAGGTGCTCCCGGTTATAAGGCAAATTCTTTAGGTAATGCTGATTTAGGTTGGGAAAAAACACATAGTACTGATGTTGCGCTTGATTTAGGATTCTTCAATAATAGAATTCAATTGTCGCTGGATTGGTATACCAAGAATACGACTGATTTGTTATATCAGGTACCTGTGGAAGGAGCTTCCGGTTTTACTACCGTTTGGGATAATTTAGGAGATATCCATAATGAAGGCTTTGAGATCGAATTGAATACGCATAATCTCACAGGAAAATTTTCATGGAGTACGTCATTCAATATGTCATATAATAAAAATGAGGTGAAAGCTCTAGGGAAAGATAATACTCCGGTATATTCGGGATTTGATAAGAACAATCCGTCTAATATTCTGACTGTGGGAAAGCCTGTTAATACATTCTATATGTATGATGCAATAGGTGTATGGAAAAATCAAGCTGAAATTGATGCTTATAGTGCTGCCCATGGAGGAAAGCCGGTTACTTTTGAAGGAAAACAAATTGTACCGGGTGATATCCGATACAAAGATGTAAATAATGATGGTGTGTTCGATAAAGATAATGACAGGGACTATTTAGGTAGTCCTACTCCTAAATTAGTATTTGGAATGACGAATACTTTTACTTACAGAAATTTTGATTTGTCTATCTTGATGACAGCTCAGACAGGAGGAAAGATTTTTGGTGTATTGGGACGTGCCATTGACCGTCCGGGTATGGGGGCTAAAGGGAATGCTTTAGGACATTGGAGAGAGGCATGGTGGTCGGAAGATGAGCCGGGCAATGGAAAAGTACCTTATATTTTAAGTTCTACTACAGGTGCTACGTTAGACTCCCGATGGTTATATTCTTCCAATTATCTGCGTATCAAGAATTTGACTTTGGGGTATAAATTACCTATTAATCCTAAATTTATTTCCTATGCACGTGTATATGTATCCATTGAAAATCTGGCTAAATGGGATAGTTATTATGGAGGGTACTCTCCGGAGGCGGCCAATACGGCAGCCAGTTCCTCACCCGGAGGTAGCAGTGCTTTGGGATTGGACTATGGTGGTTATCCTTCACCGAGAATTTACACTTTGGGTATCAACGTTAATTTCTAATAAAAATATAGAGCTATGTTCAAATTAAAAAATATATTGCAATTGAGTGCATTGATGTTCTTTGTTATGTCGTGCGATGATTATTTGGAAACTCCTCCTGCTGATTTAATGACCTCTGATGGTTTCTATCAGACTCCCAGTCAGTCTGAACAAGGGGTGGTAGGTATTTATTCCGATTTGCGTGAACTTGCCAATTCAGAGTATTTATTGATGTCTGAATGTCGTTCGGATAATGCATGGACAGAACCAAGACCTAATGGGTTGAGAGATTTTTCAGAGATAAGCACATTCAGAGCTACCAGTGATTTGGCAACTTTTAATAGTGTATGGAATACATGGTATAAAGTAATTTATGATGCGAATACTGCTATTGCCAAAATAGCAGGATGTAACTTTGAATCGAATGATAAGATTAAAAAGCAGTTTATGGGCGAAGTCTATTTTCTGAGAGGATGGGCTTATTTTGAGTTATCACGCCTTTTTGGTAATGTTCCGATTATTGATGCTCCTTTATCGCCTAGTGAAGTGAAGAAAGTACCTCAATCGTCTGCACGGGAAGTTTTGGATAATATAGTGGTTCCTGATTTGATTAATGCGCAGACGATGCTTCCTCTAAAAGAAAATATGGTGAGTGCGAATGGAACTTCGATTGTATTGCAGGGGCGTGCGGACAAGATGGCGGCAGAAGCTATGCTGGCACGTGTGTATATGACTTTGGCGGGTTTCCCATATTATGATTCCGATGCCAAGATATTAGCTAAAAAGCAATTGGAAATTGTGTTGAATTACTCAAAATCCAATCAGAATAAATATTGGGCTCCGACACTTGATGAATGGAGAAAGCAGTGGATGCCGAGCACGGATTATTATAATAAATACTCTATTTTTGCTATTCAGTATCGTACGGGAGGAACAGGCAACAGCGCTTTGTTTAATTTCAGTATGGCTCTACCTCCTTCCTATACGAATAGAAGAATCTTTGGAAATGAAATTTATGTGGAAAAGAGTTTGATGTATGAATTTGATAAAATTTATTCTGATGGGAAAAAAGATGGAAGAGGGAATGGTTTTTCTGTTCTGACAGGATATGAGGCAGAGCCTAATTATCCGGCTTATACGAATACAAAAGAGAAATTGATTTTGGAAGATGGTTCGCAAGTGGATGTTTATACAAAATCAATGTTTTATAAGTTTATGCCTAGTAAACGGAAGATAGCGGAACTTGGGATGTCACTGACTCCGGAAGTCACAATGAAAGACGATAATGACTGGCCTGTAAATCTTCCTATTTTACGCTTGGAAGATATGATGTTGATGTATGCTGAGTTATTGGTTGAAGAAGGTAAAATAATGGAAGCTGTAGCTTATGTGAATGATATCCGTAAAAGAGCCGGTTGTGATGAGGTGAATACGGTAAGTGCTGCAGATGCTTTGAAATTGATAAAACGGGAGCGTAGAATAGAATTAATGGGAGAAGGAGTGCGTTGGTTTGATTTGGTGCGTTGGGGGGAATGGCAAACGGAAATTCAAAGTTTATTTGATAGTTATCATAATCCGGATGGTACCGATAAGAATAATGTAAAGACAGGACGTTATTTATATCCTATTCCATTGAATCAATTAAATGTGACTCCGGGATTATATAAACAAAATGAGGGATATTAAGTATATAAGTTAAACAAAGTTAGTTTTGAAGGTGAAAAGGTAAAGAGGTGTGTCAAAAGCTATTTTTGATAATTGCTTTGTTATGTGGCACACCCTCTTTTTATCGGAAAATAGAGAAGTAGATTATTTATGAAAAATAAAAAGTTGCTTATTGCCATTTTGTGCATATTTGTATTTGATTTGCCGGGGGCTGCTAATCGCATTCGGCAGAATTTTGACTTTGACTGGCAGTTTAGATTAGGAGAAAATGGAGATTTTAGAGAGGTACAATTACCGCATGACTGGAGTGTGGAGTTGGATTTTGATGAAAAAGCAGGAGGAGCGAGTGGTTATTTGCCGGGTGGCATAGGTTGGTATCGCAAATCTTTTATGATTCCGGCGAGTTACAAAAATCAAAAAGTTAGTCTTGTTTTTGATGGTATTTATCATAAAGCTACTATTTTTTTGAATGGAAAGGAGATTGCTTATCATCGTTATGGATATACTTCGTTTGAAACAGATCTGACCCCTTTCCTGAAATATGGAGAGAGTAATGACTTGAAAATCAAGGTAGATCATTCAGAAATTTCTCGCTGGTATACTGGTTCCGGCATTTATCGGCATGTCTGGTTGCAAGTGACTAACCCTATTCATGTAAAAATGTGGGGAACTTATGTTACGACACCGGAGATAACTGAATCCCAGGCAACGGTCAAGATTGTCACTACTATCGAAAACTCCATGGAGTTACCGACAACAGTGATTGTCCAGCAACGCCTGTTGGATGGTGATGGAAAAATTGTAAAAGCAGAAGGTAAAGAGGTGATGGCCCGGACTACGTTGAAACTTGATAAAGAAAAAACAGCTGAAGTAGTTCAGAATTTGTTAGTCAGCCATCCTAAATTATGGGATTTGGATTTTCCCTATCGTTATACGGTGGAAACCATTATAAAAAAAGGAGGAAAGACAATTGATAAATATCTGACTCCTTTTGGAATACGTTCAGTGAAATTTGATAAAGACAAGGGTTTTTTTCTCAATAACAAACATCTTAAGCTGAAAGGCATGTGCCTTCATCAGGATGCAGGATGTTTGGGAACGGCTGTACCGGATAGGGCTTATGAACGCCGTTTGCTTATTTTAAAGGAATTTGGCACGAATGCTATCCGTTGCTCGCATAATCCTCCTTCTCCGGAATTTTTTAACTATTGTGATTCTATTGGCTTTTTGGTTATAGATGAGGCTTTTGATAAATGGAAATCGGGATATTATGAAGAATTTTTTGATTCTAGCTGGCAGCAGGATATCAGCGATATGGTAATTCGTGACCGTAATCATCCTTCTGTTATCTTGTGGAGTATAGGTAATGAGTTGGCTGAGGCAAAATTAAAAGATGATACAGGGATTGAACGTGCTGGTATGTTGCAGGATTTTGTACATCAACTGGATCCGAGCCGTCTTGTTATGCTCGCTTTGCAGCCGGGATTTGAAGATAAATTTGCTTCGGTGACAGATGTACTAGGGTATAATTATATGGAACCTCGGTTGATTTATGATAAAAAGAAATACCCGGAACGTATTTGCCTGATCAGTGAGAGCTATCCTTATTATAGTAGCATACGTGAATTTGATTCACGTGATTATGATGAGAAAAATCCATGGAATTATGTAATGGAACATGAATATATTTGTGGCTCTTTCATGTGGACCGGTGTGGATTATATTGGGGAGAGTTCAGGTTGGCCTAGTAAGGGATGGCCTTCTGCTCCGTTTGACATGTGTATGTCTGAAAAACCTAGAGGAGGATATTTTCGGGCTTTGTGGAATGAGAAGCCTTTTTTGGGACTTTATGTCATAGATTATAATTTGGATGAAGATCCGGGTAAAGACCATTGGCAAGCACCGGGAATGGTACACGATTGGACTTTTCCTTATCAGGATGCGCGTGTCATGCAGATTCAAACGCCGTCTAATTGTGACGAAGTGATGTTGATAGATCCTAGAGGAAAGGTATATGGACCTAGAAAGCCACGGGATTATATAAATAATACGATTAAATGGAATCAACCTTATCGTCCGGGTAAGGTGGTGGTGATAGGGTATAAAGATGGGATAGAAGTGTGCCGTGACAGTATACAGACTTCCGGAAATAAAGCTGTCCGTTTTACTCTGAAAGCGGATCGGGAACAGTTAAAGGCTGACGGGCAGGATTTATCTCATATCTCTTTGAATTTATATGATGAACAAGGCATCCCCATACGGATAGATGACAGACAAGTGAAAGTGACCGTGGAGGGTAACGGACGTTTGATGGGGATAGATAGTGGCGAGATGCGTCGTAGTGAACGTTTTAGCAGTCATACTTTACCCACTTATTTGGGTCGTGCCCAAATAGTAGTACAGGCAGGGCGTATGCGGGGACAGCTCAAAGTAAAAGTGGAGGTCGAAGGAATGGCATCGCAGGAACTTGTTCTGCTTGTTGGTTAGTAAAGACTTCCTAATTAAAAAAGGTATTTTAAAAATCACTTTTAAAATACCTTTTTTAATTTTGCGGTATTATTCTGATGTTAAACCGAATGATATGAAAAATCGTATATTTTTTTTGTTGCTCTTCTTTGTTTGTCTGGAATGGAATGCATATGCAGTTATTGATATACAATCTATTCATATTACATCCAGTGACGGATTGGCCAATAATACAATTAGAGATATTTTTCAAGATAAGAAAGGCTTTATCTGGATTAGTACCACTAATGGACTGAGCCGGTATGATGGTCACTCTTTTATAACATTGTTACCGGAAAAGGATAGTCCGATTTCATTAGCGGATTATCATGTCAAGAAGATTGATGAAGATAAAAATGGTTTTTTATGGGTGCTTTCTACTTCAAATGTATTCAGTTGCTATGATTTAAGACATAATTGTTTTGTGGATTTTACAGGATGTGGGGAACACGACCAAGCTTATGCTTATCGTGTAGAAACTGCTAATGGTGATAATTGGTTATGGGATGGACAAAAAGGTTGCAGAAAGATTTCATTTGAAAATGAACATTTTTCCTCTGTGACATTTCAATGTGAAAATGGCAAACTACCTTCTAATAAAGTGAATAGTTTGATTGAAGATTCTAGAGGGAATGTTTGGATTTGTACTCAGGAAGGATTGGTGAAAGTAACAAGAAACAAAATCGAAGTAATTTCTGATATGCATAATTTCAGAGCAGCATTTTCTTATGAGAACGCATGCTTTTTTCTTGCTGATAATGGTGATATTTATGTTTATGATGAGGATGAAAAACTACATTTTGTTCAAAGAATCGGAAAGGATGACGTTGACTTTCATTTTACTACTCATTTTGGCACGAAAGATGATTGGTGGCTTTTTACAACAAAAGGAAGTTACAGGTTTCATTTATCTACCCGGCAGGTAAGATTAGACAACCCGATTAATATCCCCAACGCTCGTTTTGTCAGAGATAATCAGGGGGATTTCTATGTTTTTAATCAGACCGGTGTGTTGCATTATTTTCAGAAGGAAACCGGAATATGTAAAATACTGTCATTGATAGATGCCGCTCAGATGATGCCTGCTGCCGAGGAACGCTATGAAGTAATACAGGATAACAGAGGATTGATATGGATATCTACTTTTGGCTATGGTTTATTTGTGTATAATTCCCAAGAAGATATAATCAGCCATTACACTTATCAGGAGACTGGTAAAAATCTAGTTCATTCCAATTTTCTGCATAGCTTATTACTCGATCACTCGGGAAATGTATGGGTAGGATCGGAGTTTGCCGGTGTTACACTTTTGTCCGTATTAAGTGAAGGATCTTATCGTATTTATCCGGAACATGAGAGTATAAATGATTATGTGAATGCTATACGTACAGTGGTAAAGATGCCCGATGGTGGTTTCTGGTTTGGTACGCGTCAAGGGAATGTTTACGCTTATGATAAAAATTTGGAGGCTGCATCTTGTTATAAGATGCCATACAATTATATTTATGCGGCTTCTTGTGATGGAGATAGTAAATTATGGTTGGGAACCCGTACGATGGGTTTATGTATTGACGGACGTTGGTATCATAAAATGGCAGGTGATACCTTGTCATTGGCACATGAGAATATATTCGATATTTATCGTGATGATAAAAATAGGATGTGGATAGGAACTTTTGGGGGAGGACTGAATTTGGCGGTTTCACGAAAAGACAGGTATGTTTTTCGTAAGTTCCTGACTGGATCCGGTCGTTTGCAGGAAGTCAGGATGATCACTCAGGATAATAAAAAAAGGTTATGGGTAGGAACTAATAAGGGATTATGTGTTTTTTATGGAGATTCCATTATTGCTGATGCTCATAATTATAAACTTTATAATTATGAAAATGGAGATTTGCCCGGATATGAAATTAAATGTATTTTTCGTGATAGTCAGAATCGTATGTGGATAGGAATGTTGGGAGGCGGATTTTCTGTTTGTAACCCTAGTGAGGATTATAGGAACTTGAAATTTGTCCATTATTCCACAACTGATGGTTTGGTCAATAACATGGTAGAGTCTATTATCGAAGATAAGACTGGAAAAATATGGATTGCCACTCAGTATGGTTTATCTCGTTTTTCACCTGATACGGAAACTTTTGAAAATTTCTTCTTTTCAGCTTCTATGCAAGGAAATGTATATAACGAACATGGCGCTGCCATAACTGAAGATGGACTTTTGCTATTTGGAACAAATCATGGAGTCATAGTCATTGATCCTTTGAAAGTAACTTCATCTCCTATGACCCGGAATGTTATTCTAACTAATTTGAAAGTGAACGGAATCACAGTACAGGTTGGTGAGAAGGATTCTCCTTTGACACAGGCGTTAAGTTATACACAGAATATAAAATTAGATTATGACCAGAATTCATTCATTATAGAATTTTCAACATTGGATTATTCTTTGGCATTTCCTTCAAGGTTTATTTATAAATTGAGTCATTTTGATAATGAATGGAGTACCCCTTCTTCTTTGAATTTTGCTTCTTATAAAAATCTTTCTCCCGGCACTTATCATCTGCATGTAAAAGCATGTAATTCTGCTGGGATATGGAGTGATGAAGAAACTGTGCTCAATATTGTTATCACGCCTCCGTTTTGGGAAACCACTTGGGCTTATCTTTTTTATTTTCTTGTCGTTGTTATTGTGTTGTATGTTGCTTTTTGTTTGATACGGAATTTCAATAATTTACGGAATCGCATTCAGGTAGAAACACAGTTGACAGAGTACAAACTCATGTTTTTTACTAATATTTCACATGAATTCCGTACTCCGTTGACAATGATTCAGGGAGCTTTGGAAAAAATAGAGAGCTTGAATAAGATTCCCAAAGAGATGGTTTATCCCATACAGTTGATGAATAAAAGTACGAATAGGATGCTTCGTCTGATTAATCAATTGTTGGAATTTCGTAAAATGCAGAACAATAAACTTTCCTTGATGCTGGAAGAAACAGATGTGATGGTGTTCTTTTATGATATTTATCGAAGTTTCAAGGAAACGGCAGATGACAAACAGATTGATTTTCATTTTGCTCCTTCTACGTCATCTTATAAGATGTTTGTTGATCAAAGTAAATTGGATAAAATAGTCTATAATCTTCTTTCGAATGCTTTAAAATATACTCCTAAAGGAGGAAAGGTTGTTTTTGCAATTATCGTTAATGAGGAAGTGGGGAAATTATTTATATCGGTTAGTGACAACGGCGTAGGGATTCCTAAGGAGAAGCAAGGAGAGCTGTTTTCCCGTTTCATGCAAAGTGGTTTTTCACATAACAGTGTGGGAATCGGTTTACATTTGACTTATGAACTGGTAAATGTACATAAAGGAAGCATTTCATTTGATGAAAATGAGGGAGGTGGTTCTGTGTTTACTGTTATCTTACCGTTAGATTCCAGTGTTTATGGAAAAAACGATTTCCTAGTATCAAGCATCCTTCAGGAAGAATCGTTTGTTCATGAGCAGTGTGATACCTATTTAACAGTAAATCATGATTCAGTGACCCCGGACCCTTTGAATAAAAAAAGAATATTGATAATAGAAGATGATGGAGATGTGCGTAAGTTTTTAGAAACGGAACTTGGTATTTATTTTGAGATCATAAGTGAACCGGATGGGCTTTCCGGTTTACAAAAAGCTCAGTCTTTTGAGGTAGATTTGATTATTTGTGATGTATTGATGCCTGGTATGAATGGCTTTGATGTGACACGTAAACTGAAACGTGATTTTGAGACCAGTCATATTCCCATTATTTTGCTGACTGCTATGAGCACTTCGGAAAATAAACTTGAAGGGGTAGAAAGTGGTGCGGATGCATACATAACGAAGCCTTTCAGTTCCAGATTGTTATTAGCACGTATATTTCAACTTATTGAACAGAGGGAAAAGTTAAAACGAAAATTCTCTAATGACCCTGCTATGACAAGTCAGGCTTTATGTTCTACAGAACTGGATAGGAAATTTGGTGAAAAATTGCAGACTATTTTGGAAAAACAATTGGACAACCCGGAATTCACTATAGAGGATTTTGCATCTGCGGTGGGGGTAAGCCGTGCTGCTTTTTTTCGGAAAGTAAAAGGAGTGACCGGATATACACCTAATGAATATATGCGTATCCTTCGTATGAAAAGGGCTATGGAACTTTTGCAGGAGGGTATATACAATGTAAGTGAAATAGCTTATAAAGTAGGAATGAATGACCCTCTTTATTTTAGTAAATGCTTCAAATCTCACTTTGGAGCACCCCCTTCGGCTTATCTGCATAAAAAATAAATAAAGGAGCGCTTGAAAGATTATAATGTTTTCTTATTTTTGATGGATTTATACCATAAAAAGGTGACTAGCACGATAAATGCAAGGAAAATGGTAATCATTTCTGATTGGTATGTCATTGGTTCCACCCAGATTTCGTGGAAGGCATTCCATCTTCCCATAACTTCTACGAAAGTCCAAAATACGACTACTGTAGCAATAGAAAAACGGAGAGCGTATCCCCATTGACTGATATTTATCAATCTTCGGAACATAAATAGTGATCCTACAAGGCAGCCGAATGCAACCAATGCGGTGATAGGATGGCGGTCACCTATAAAATTATCATCATAGCAGAATAGCAATACCATGTAATTGGTCCATAAAATAAGATTCAGCTCCATGAAAGTAACCAGTGAGGTGTGGCGTGTCATGGGACGCATTTCTACTTGTACTTTGCTGTTGCGGAAAAATACCCGTTGCAGATAATTGAAAAAATCGCATCCGCTTTTTATATTGAATAAGTAGAGTAACATGAACATAATCCAAAATCCGAAAGAAGAGGGCATGATCAGATATTCTGGTTTGGTTACCACTTCTCCGTCTACTATGAGTGGCTGTACTCCGAAACGATGTGCGTAATACACATAAATGAATTCAATCCATCCTGTCCAAAATAACAGACCTCCGAATAGCCCCCAAAGAGTTTGTTGAGTATCTCCTTTGGCAAATACGCCCGTTATGACCATTATTAAGCCTATTAATCCCATGAAAAAGGTTGCGTAATGCATGGTTACCGGTTCCATCAGGTGTTCCATTAAGATCATCAATGCATGTCCTAGCGGCATGGTAAACAATACAATTAGGAATGAGGTGATACCGATAAACACATTTCTTTTTTTTAGTTTCATTTTTTCTTCTTTCTTTCTATGTGATATAAAATTACAAATAAAGTTCCGAATATAAGTGCCGCCCATGTGATACTGATTACTACTAAGTATCGATTATATAAATATTCCCCATCTTCGGGAGTATGGTTCAAAGTGCAAAGCAAACATCGGCACAATGGATTATTTGCGTCGTGGGAACAATAGGAGTAAATAAGGAATGACAGACTACCTATAAGTAGGGTTAGTACAGCCAGAATCTCTATCTTTCTATGATGAAGTGTCTTGTTCACAGGCATTTCATGATGTACCAGTTTAACCATGCTTGTTTTTTTTGCAAAATTAGTTATAGAAGTATATACTGACAATACCTATTAATGGTGATAAAATCCAGTTTTATACCTAAAAATAAGTACTTGTGTACTTTATTATATATGTGATTATTAGCAATAAAACCCCAATTTTTAGGTATTGTGTACCCTTGGTAGTAAGGGTAACTTTGCAACAAATTTTAAAACATAAAATAATAACTATTAATCAATAAAACAAAAGTATTATGAAATTGAAAAACTATTTAGCGATGATGGCTATTGCATTGTGTGCAGTAGCATGTAGTGATGATGATAATAAAAAGGAAGATACCGTGATCCCGGCTCAGGAGGTTGCTGGTACTTACAATGGAACATTATCACTCTCAGTATCAGGAAATGATCAAGGAACGTCAGACAGTCAGGTGAAAATTACTGCGGAAGAAGGAGGAACTGTTCAAGTTCTTCTAGTTGGTGGTGCTGGTGAAGGAATGATGTCATTGCCGGATATTGCTATACCTGGAATTAAAGTACAGACCTCCGATAATGTTACTTATACTTTTCCGGAAAGTGCTATTGATGTAACTGTTGGTACTGTAAAATATACAGGAAGTTTACAAGGAACGATTAAGGATGAAAAAGCTGATCTGATCTTTACACTAAAGCCGGGAGCCATGCCTATGGCTATTACTGCGACTTTTGTAGGCACTAAATAGCATGAAAAGATATCTCTTTATTATTTCCATGCTGGGAATGATGCTTTTGCCATTCTCGTCATGTGATGGTATTTTGGAAGGAATATATGATAGTCCAGCTGCCTCCGATAGTAATGAATTCG
>QWCN01007505.1_pt1 | contig 17174 bp, 20 predicted proteins | sample 1972711 | NCBI WGS metagenome assembly QWCN01 (sample SAMN09866707, study PRJNA288562) | Human gut metagenome isolate term1_stool, whole genome shotgun sequencing... | isolation source: gut | host: Homo sapiens | place: USA: California
ACCTAAGTTACAGGCGTATCTGCCGATATTTAGTCTGACGCCTAAAGCGTCCGGAAGCACGCGACTTCAGTCGTGTGAGGATAGAGTTGTTGATTCACAAAAGAGATGCATTTCAGGTTGTCTGCAAGAGAAAAAGAGTTGATAAACCGCAGTCGGCAAATGCCACGCCTGACATTACCGCAATGTGGCAGGAGTACGGTGCGGACGGAACAATGGGAAGGCTGATCGCCTGCATGCCGGAGAATCCGGTGATGAAAGGCTTGCTTGGGATTTGTTTTTCCTCTGAGCTTAATGCGAAGCAGTTTCCTTATGGGATCGGTGTCGAGTATGATGGAAGAAAAGTTGACGACGACCTGGAGATCGTGACGATCCCGGCGAATACTTATGCGGTCTTTACAAGCAAAGGAAAGATGCCGGATGCTTTTATCGAGACTTATCATAAGATCGTCACAGAATTTTTCCCGCAGAGCGCACAGTATGAATATGCGGAGAATGTGGAGTTTGAGGTTTACTCATCACAGGATGTCTCAGATCCGAATTACCAGTGCGAGATCTGGATCGCGGTGAATGAGAAAACAGAATAATAAGAATTTCAAAAAGTGGAACGACTTCTGATGAGCAGGAGAAGTTCCACTTTTTTGCGCTATATTGCTGTAGAAGGAATTGGATTCCTGGGGATAAAATGATATAATAAGAAATCATTTACGGGGATAGAAAGGTCGTTATAATGCACGTTTACAGATATGGAAATGCGGAAGCAGACATTGTTTTGATTCAACTGGTTGGAGATCATGATATATCTGAAATTGAGGATGAGACTGTCGAAATCAGGAAACTGACTTCTATGGACTTTCAGCTGCTGGCAGTGAAAGTGGATGATTGGAATAAAGATTTGTCCCCATGGAAGGCATCTGCTGCGTTTGGAAATGAAGATTTTGGTGATGGAGCGGCGCAGACTTTGGAAGAAGTTTTACGATTATGTTCAGATAAAAGTAAGACTTATTATATTGGTGGATATTCCCTTTCAGGGCTGTTTTCATTATGGGCGGTCTGCCAGACGGCCATATTTTCTGGTGTCGCGGCAGCATCACCGTCTGTCTGGTTTCCGGGATTTACAGATTATATGAATGAGCGAGGGATAAAGAGTCAAAATGTATATTTAAGCCTTGGAAATAAAGAAGAAAAGAGCCGAAATCCTGTTATGGCAAAAGTAGGAGACTGCATCAGAGAAGGGTATGCATGGCTAAAAGCAGAAGGAATAAACTGCACGCTTGAATGGAACCAGGGCGGGCATTTTAAAGAACCGATGACGAGAACTGCAAGGGCGTTTGCCTGGGTAATGCAGCAGAGTAAAAACGAAAGCAGAGTAGAGAAGGAGCATCTATGAAAACACGCGAAGAGGCATTGAAATTTGGACTATCCTTTAAAAATGTATATGAAGAACGCCCGTTCAAAGATCCAAACTGGCAGCTGGTGAGGGTGAAGGGAAGTAAGAAAGCCTTCCTCTGGATCTATGAAAAAGACGGATATATCAATCTCAATGTAAAGGTAAATCCGGAGTGGCGTGACTTCTGGCGGTCTGCGTATGATGCCGTGATCGCAGGTCATCATCAGAACAAAGAGCACTGGAACACGATCATTCTGGATGGCAGCATACCGGATAAAGACATCAGAAGAATGATCGCCGAAAGCTATGATATCATCACAGACAGCCCGACAAAACGAATCTACGAGGCGGTCAAGAGAATCCCCAAGGGGCATGTGGCAACGTACGGAAAAGTGGCAGAGATGGCAGGCAATGCGAAGATGTCAAGAGCAGTTGGAAATGCCCTGCACAAAAATCCGGATCCGGAGCATATCCCGTGTTTTCGCGTAGTAAATGCGAAGGGAGAACTGGCAGGAGCATTTGCATTTGGCGGAGAAAGGACACAGGCGAAGCTTCTTGAAGAAGACGGGGTAGAGGTGATCAATGGCAAAGTCGATCTGAAGAAATATGGGATCTAACAGCAGACCAGGGAGCATGATTCCCTGGTCATTTCTTTTCCAGATGCCTGGAACGGCGAAAATCCGTTCCTGATGATCGAATATCGGCTGATACCACTGATGGTTTCTGTTGTAAAGATTGGCGATGAACTTTCTGCGGCAGCACTGACAAGGGGACTTGGCGCACCGGTCAGACAGACCAATGTCTGTGAGATTGGATTCCATGTGCAGGATATCATTGCAATCGTGCTTTGTTTGGCATGTTTTGTGGTATTTTTTCTGCAGAAATATATTGTTTTCTAGGAGGCAGATAGTATGATAAAAATGGATCATGTGACATTTACCTACGGGGAAAATAATGAACATTCTGCGGGAATTCAGGACATTGATCTGACCATAGAAGACGGCCAGGTTGTCGTGCTCTGCGGGGAGAGTGGCTGTGGCAAAACAACGCTCACACGACTGATCAACGGTCTGATCCCGCATTATTATGAGGGAAAAATGAGCGGTGAAACCTGGGTAAACGTAGTGAAAGTTTCCGAGCAGCCGCTGTACGATACGGCGAAGATCGTTGGAAGTGTTTTTCAGAATCCGAGATCACAGTTTTTTAATGTAGACACGACAAGTGAGATTACTTTTGGGTGTGAAAATCTTGGAATGCCAAAGCAGGAGATCAAAGACCGACTGCAGGAAACGATTTAGGATCTGCGCCTGGAAAAACTGATCGGACGTAATATCTTTCATCTTTCCGGCGGGCAGAAGCAGCGGGTGGCCATTGCATCTGCGATTGCTTCCAGACGTTCAGTGCTGTTTTTTGATGAGCCGACCAGCGGGCTTGATCGTAAGCATATGAGAGAAGTTGCGGAAGTCTTACGACAGGTGCGGGATGCCGGAATCACGGTTTATGTGATCACGCATGACCTGGAGCTGATACTGGACTGCTGTACCGATATCATTCATTTTGAAAATGGTTCTATCGCAGATCAGGTAAAATAAAACCCCCATAAAAATAGAAAAAAGACTGGATTTTCTACAGAGAAATACTATAATTTTGTTAAAAGAAACTAACACAGCAATTGCGTGAAAATGGGAGGGATGCAGGATGAAAAAAATTCATTTTGATGTGGACACAGATGGATTTTATGGTGCATACTGGAAATGCAAAACAGACTCAGACTGTGCAATGATCGCCATGATCGGGGATGATCCGGAGGATTATCTGGCGCGTACATCGGTAAAATGGCTTCACAAACTTGGTGTGAATGTGATGACGATGTCACCGGCGAAGAAAGATTATGGACATCATAATTATCCACTGGAACGTATCGAAAAGGCAATCGAATGGCTGAAAGCACACGATAACCAGAAGATTGGAATTGTTGGGGCATCCACGACAGGAACGCTTGCCCTGACCGCAGCTTCTTATTTTGAGGATATCACACTGACGATCGGCCTTACACCGAGTGATTTTATCTGGCAGGGATTTATGCAGGGCAAAAAAGATGGCTGCAAGGAATGGCCGATCGAGGGAGAATCGCTTTTTTCTTACAGAGGAGAGCCGCTTCCGTATATGCCGTTCTGCTATAAACATCCGGACTACTGGCATGTGGTAGACAAGGAAACAAAGCGCACAGGAGATATGCTCAATTCAAGAAAACTGTTTGATGATTCCGAAGCCGCGCACCCGATCACGGAAGAAGAAATGATCAAGATTGAGAAGATCCATGGGGAACTGCTTCTGATCGGAGCTGAGGATGATGTGCTGTGGGACACCGCAAAATATATCCGTCGCATGAAGCAGCGTATCAAGGAACGTCCGCATACATGCAGACTGGAGTCTGTAATCTACAAATATGGAACGCATTTCGTTTTTCCAGAGAGTATGTTAAAGACGATGCTGCCGATAGGTTCCGGGATCTTTATGAAACTGGCATTCCAGTCAGCAAAAAAATATCCAAAAGAATGCCGCAGGGCACGTATGGACATTGACCGCCGCGTAAGAAATGCAGTTGCGGAATGGAAGATCACGGAGAAATGAATATAACCGTGCACAGTAACAAATAAATTTATGGAGGTACTTACCTTTTCGGAGCTCTACCACGTCCCGGAGAAACTGCGCTACGGTTATATCCGGGTCAAAGTGTTGGAAATCCTGCTTGTGCTGACCGGTCTGAACCCTGAGGAAAATAAGGCAGACCGGGTGCACTTTTCAGAAGCGCAGATCGCGGTGATCAAGCAGATCCATACATTTCTTGTGGAGCATTTTAATGAACATTATACAATTGATTATCTGGCAGAGCGGTTTGAAATCTCACCGACTGTTATGAAGAAATGTTTCAGGGGCGTATACGGCGATTCTGTCTATTCCTACATGAAACTTTACAGGCTGCAGGTAGCTGAGCGGCTTCTCAAAGAAAGCCAGCTTAACGTTGGAGAGATTACCGCACAGGTTGGCTACCTCAACCCGAATAAATTTACTTCAGCTTTTTGTGCGGAGTATGGCATGCCTCCGACCGCCTGGCGAAAAAAGACCATACCTGATGGGAAAGAAGGCAAAAACCGGATTTAACTGGCATTTTTGCCACACTCGTTCAAACGCAGCATGACCTTTGCCGTAAAGACTCCATTTTCGAAGGAGAAACTGCCAGTGCCACCAGTTTTCTCGGCAATGTGACGTACCGACTGGATTCCGATCCCATTGCCTGGTCGTTTGGAAGATTGAAAAATATCATTTTTCTTCTCTATTTTACCGTCAAAGGTATTTTCTATCTGGATCAGGAGAAGACGGTTATAGTGAAGATAGGTGGTTATGTTGATCTTTCTTCTGGAAGCCTCTGTTTTCTGGCTTGCCTGGATGGCATTTTCCAGGAGGTTGGAGAGAACAAGACACATGTCGATCTCGTCTATGGCAATATGTGCAGGCAGGTCTGCTCTGACCTGGAAAGGAATATTTTCCCGCTTTGCAAGTGCAGAATAATAGCCGAGCACGCTGTCAGCCGCCGGATTTTCACAAAAATGCAGACTCTGGTCCGGTATTTTGCCAGCGGCTCTGGAAAGATAGGCTTTTATTTTTTCAAGATCACCACTTTCTGCAAGAGAGGACAGCTGGACAAAATGGTGGCGCATATCGTGCCGTGCCTGTCGTGCCTCTTCAATAGCAGTGCAGAGGTTTTCGTATCTTGTCCGCTGAAGAGAGAGAAAATAATTCTCCTGCACGAGCCGTGCATTTTTGTTCAGGCTGTCTGCCATCATCAGGAACATGGCATAAAAAAGAATCAGGATCAACAGCAGTACCAGACTGATCACGATATATCCCTGCAGGATCCGACCGGTATACAGCGTATTTCGATAGGTTGGCACCATGAACAGATTCAGGGCAATGAAGATCAGAGGCAGGATCCAGAAGATGTACCAGGTCTGTGCGAAATTTTCATCTGTCACCATGGCCCGCGCAGCATGGGACGCCGGATACCAGGCTGCCAGAAGGAAAAACAGGCAGATCCCATTATAAAAAACTCCAGCTCCGACCTGAAACCATAATTCATTTTCCGTGAGGTTAAGCCCTGCTGTAAGAATAGCATTCACAGCTCTTGACAGACTGTTGACGCATGCAAATACTGCACATACTGCCAGGAAAATACTGCTCGATTTCCAGATGGTGATGCGAAGTGTTTTGTGGTAGATCATCATAACAAAAGGCAGCAGGACAAACAGAACCGGAAGCGTAGAAATACGCAGGGTATAACACAACACGCCTCCAAGAATACAGATCCCTGCAAGCAGAGGAAGCAGCCATGCCGCCAGTCTGCCCGGCTGCTGTCTCAGATAAGTTTTTACAGGCAGATATGCAAGAAGTATGCCTGGGATGATCACCGTAAGTTCAAGAATCGGTCTCAATATCATGTCCATTCTCAGTGTCCTTTCTGAAAAAGAAACTCCATAAAAGTCTCTCTGGCGTTCTTGACCAGTTTCTGGCTGACTGGAATCTGATTTCCATTATCCATCACAAACACCGTCCCGTCAAAATCAACAGCATGTTCCAGGTTTATCACAATTCCCCTGTTACACTGATAAAACCGCGGATCCATTTTGAGAAGAGCGTTAAAAGCTTCAAAGGCCTGTCTGGTAACAAGTTCTCCGGTTTTTGATGTGTGAACATGGATCATATGGGAAAAATGTTCCGCATATACGATACTGCGGAAAGGAACCCGTATGTTGCTTCCGTTTACCTTTATATCTATGTACTTTCCGGAAGATGGAATGCGGGAAAGAATCTCATCGATCAGATCGGAAATCTCTTTTTCACTATAAGGTTTTACAAGATAATGCAGGGCACGGACCTTGAAGCCCTCTACTGCGTGGTCTGTGGATGTGGTGGTAAAGATCAGAAGACAGTCCGGATCAGATTTCCGAAGTTCTCTGGCAATCTCGACACCGTTTGCCCCGTCCATGTAAATATCCAGAAACAAGACTGCAAAAGACCGTTCTTTTGCGGCTTTCAGAAAGAATTCTCCATTTTCAAATTCTGCCAGGTCAGCATGGACACCACGTTTCACAAGCTGCTGTTGCAGCCGGGCATGCAGAAGCGTCCGCTCACTGGCAATATCATCTACAATCGCAATTCTCATAAGTGTTTCCTCCTGTCTGTCTGAAAACAGTATAGCACATAATATACGATATGCATTGATGAATTGACAATTCGTGCTATTTTTCCCCGTTTTGTGCCAACTGTATTGTAAAGCAACAGGATTTTTTTATAATGAAGTCAACAAGTTTTTTACCAGGAGGACAATGAGAATGAAAAAAAGAACGATAATACTTGCGATGCTTGCAGCTATGCTTATGGTTACTTCTGACTTTACAGTAAACATTCTTCACGCAGAAGAAATGCAGACGGAAGAAATCCGGACAGCGGCTGAAACAGAAGAAACATCTCAGCTTCCGATAAAAGCACTTTCCCCTAAGGTGGTTGCTGAGAATCCTTATATGGCAAAAAGCGATGCTAATATCCATCATGACTGCTACAACACAGACAGCACTGACGAGGTACTGCCGGTTGATATTTATTCAGAGATCAATGTTTCGTATGAGAAAGTAAACGCAAATGCATCCCCGGCAATCTTTTTTGATTCTTATGGACATGCGGTGGTTCCGCTTCTTGGCGGTCTTGCGATACGCGATATCAATGCAGATGAGACTCAGACAGAGGGATATTTTTCTCCAAAAGAGCATGATGGAGGCGGCTATGTGATCCAGAGTTCCTATTCCTTTGTGGATGAGAGCAATCGGATCGTGTGCCCTACCAGCAACAATCATGTGCTGATGCTCAAGACGACCGATGAAAACGGAAATGTACTGCCGGAATTTGAAAAAGTCCTGGATATTGACATTAAAGCAGCTGCAGAAAAAGTCCTTGGAAAAACACTGGATCAGAATCTTCTGTCTGTAGTGTTTGACTATGATGGAAACTTATGGTTTGCTACCGGAGGATTTCGTATTTATCCTGACCGGAAGCAGCAGGGCGCAGTCGGTTATATTTCCCGCAATGTCATTGATGCGATCCTCAACGGAGAGGAAGCAGATCTGACAGATTCTGTGTTCGTATATGAACTGACTCCGGGAGAAGGCGCAGAAAATGGCATTGCATCCTCTAAAGACGGCGCGGTGATCCTGACGAATCTGAACTGCTATCTGTTCAGGGCCGACAATGGAGTACAGAAAGTCTGGGAAACTCCTTATGAGAGCGTTGGTGCCAAGGAGAGCAAGGAAGGGGATGCCACTACAGGGGGTGGTCTTGCATGGGGCAGCGGCTGTTCTCCGTCGCTGACAGATGATCTGGTCATGTTTACAGACAACCAGAATCCGGTGAATCTTCTTGCGGTTGATATGAAGACAGGAGAAACTGTTGCAAGTCTTCCGGTGATCGATGAACTTCCGGAGGATACCCAGATATCTGTGGAAAATTCTGCAATCGTGTACGACAACGGAGAAGGAACTGTCAGCACTATCGTATGCAACTGGTTTGGTGCGGGAAGCGCAGATCTTGGAAAAGAGGACAGTGATTCTTCCATTCAGAGCTACGCAAATATTTACGATGTAAACTGGCTGAGTCAGGGAAACAAAATGATCATGCCTGGTGTGGAGCGAGTAGATACCATAAAGACAGACAATGGTTATGAGATGAAGAGTATCTGGTGTCGAAGTGATCTGTCAGATACATCCATGATGAAACTTTCTACAGCTACAGGCTATATTTATGGTTATGTTCAGAATCTGGAAACAGGAATGTGGCAGTACATCATGCTGGATTTCGAGACAGGAGAAACCGTGTTTGCAATGGATGTCTCCAGCAAGCCGGGATACAATAATATGGCAATCGGCATGTATGCGGGAAACAGCGGAAACGCGCTCTATTGCCCAACCGGATATCTGGAGCTGTTACGACTTCAGGACAGATTCGTTTACCTGCCGGAAATGCCTTACCGCAAAGTAGATCTGGATCAGGCAATGCGAAACGTGCTCAGTCAGGAAAAATTTGAGGCAGACGGAGGTCAGGGCAGTGTGAGCGGCTGGCTGAGTACCGTAACTGTGGAAAATGTACATCCTAATACGACAGTGGCTTTGCGAATGAAGGACCTGTCAGGAAGTGCAGATGCACTGAAACTTTATGGTTATGATGCTGACGGAACTCTCAAGGAAGTGCCAAAAGATCTGTGGCATATCCAGACGGAGAGTGGTGAGATTCCGGATAGCCTGTCAGAAGATGTCCTGTATGAAGTCCATGTTCTGGTACAGGATGGAGGTACCTTTGATCTCAGTGAAAATGAGAAAGAGATTAAAATATCCGTTGTTCCGGCGCAGTAAATGAATCAGAAAAATGTCAGAACAGTCAGGTGTGATTCTGGCTGTTTTGATATTTTTTTCTCAGTAAAAACATTCGCGTCCGAATGGATAGAAAAAAGCCTGTTCGGTAATTGTAATTTCATATTTTATCCTTTAGAATGCGTGTTGCGGTTAGAAAATACTAACTGCAGCACTTTTTATTTCAGGAGGATTTATGATGAAACGGAAAAAATTTCTCAGTACATTATTTGCATCTGCCCTTGCAGTTTCCATGCTGGCAGGATATGGAAACGTAACAACTTTTGCATCTGATGATACTGCTGCGACAGAGGCGGCAGACAGCACTGCAGAAACAACAGACGAGACTGCCGATAACGAGGCAGATGCCGAACAGCTTATGAAAGATCTGACAGGAACCTACCAGGAACTCTGGCCGGTGATTCTTGATGACCAGTACAAACAGCTCTGGCTTGACGACTGCAAGGAACTGGTCGGAGAGGAAAATGCAGAAGGAGCATACGAGAAACTGGCTTCCATGGTTTCCGGTAAGATCTACGGAGAAGAAGCAGTAAAAGAATATGCAGACGGTAACGGCGTGTATGGATCAAAGAATATGATGCAGACAAGAAAGAGCTGTTTTCCCATACTTATCATTATGTAGGCATGGAAGAGATCCGTGGTCTGTATGAATTTGAGAGTGATGATACAGACTCCGGAGAATTTACATATTTCTGTATTGCACCGGACACCAATGATACAACCTATCATATTGAATTACGATACGGCAGTGATCTGGACGCACTTGGTCAGTATGATGTAGGTGCTTATGCTTACTGGCTTGGCTCCGGCATTTCTACAGATCATGACCAGGAAATGGTTGAAAACTGTATCAGGCTTTTCTGCACAGAGAACCTGTCAGAGCAGTAAAAAAAACAGTTCTATACACAAAAAAGTCCGGCAGGAATTGGAGAAGTATCTGATTTCTGCCGATTATGATGACAGGAGGATATTTTTTATGAAAAAAGACTCTGAAATATCCAGAATGTTCCAGTATGCAGGAAACCGTCACTGGCTTACCGTTCTCGGCATGATCCTTGCAGGACTCAGCACGGTACTGTCAATGGTTCCGTTCGTCTGTATCTGGTTTGTCGTCCGCGATATGCTGAATGCGCTGACGGCAGGAGATATCCGTCTTGCGGCGCACAGCAGCGTGTATGCATGGTGGGCAGCCGGATTTTCCATTCTGTTATATTTTATTGCACTCTGCTGTTCACATCTGGCAGCATTCCGCACAGCGACAAATATGAAAAAAGCAGCCATGCACCACATTGTGAAACTGCCGCTTGGCTATTTCAGCCAGAATGCGAGCGGACGCCTGCGAAAAGTGATCGATGACAATGCAGGGCTGACCGAAAACTTCCTGGCACATCAGCTTCCTGACCTGACAGGAGCAGTCGTCATGCCGATCGCGGTGATCGTGCTGATCTTTGTGTTTGACTGGAGACTTGGAATCTGCTGTCTGCTTCCGCTTGTGATCAGTGTGCGCTGCATGAAGCAGATGATGGGCGGCGATAACGCAAATTTCATGGAAGGATATATGACTGCACTGGAAACGATGAACAAAGAAGCAGTCGAATATATCCGCGGGATCCCGGTAGTAAAAGTTTTTCAGCAGACTGTGTATTCTTTTAAAAACTTCCACGCAGCGATCGAAGAATATGAAAAATACGCTTCGGGATATGCGCTGAAATGTCGCATTCCGCTGACTGGATTTAATGTAGCACTGAACGGTACTTTTATCCTGCTGATCCCGGTGGCATGCATGATCCTAGCAGGCGTGAGCGGACAGGCTTCTTATCAGGATGTGCTGCTTGATTTCCTTTTTTACAGTCTGTTCACTCCGATCTGTACAACGATGATGAACCGTGTCATGTTTGCGGGCGAGCAGCTGATGGCGGCAAAAAGTGCAGTAACACGTATTGAAGAAGTGCTGAAAGAACAGTCTCTGCCGGAAACCGCAAATTCGCAGCAGCCAAAAGACGCTTCCATAGCATTTAAGGATGTATCTTTCTGCTATCCGGGAACAGAAACAAAAGCACTGGAGCATATTTCGTTTGAGGTTCCACAGGGAAAAACAGTGGCCCTTGTCGGAGCATCCGGAAGTGGAAAATCAACTGCTGTCAAGCTGCTCCCGCGTTTTTATGATGTTACAGAGGGAAGCGTTTTGGCAGGCGGCGTTGATGTAAGAAAAATCGACAAACAGACGCTGATGGATCAGATCGCATTTGTGTTCCAGAATACAAAACTGTTCAAAGACACGCTTCTTGAAAATATCCGGGCAGCAAAACCGGGAGCGACACGGGAAGAAGTTATGCGTGCAGTGGAAACAGCACAGTGCAGAGAGATCATCGACCGTCTGCCAGACGGCCTGGACTCTGTTGTCGGAAATGGCGGCACTTATCTGTCTGGTGGAGAAAATCAGCGTATTGCTCTGGCGAGAGCGATCCTTAAGGATGCGCCGATCATCATTCTGGACGAGGCGACAGCTTTTGCAGATGCGGAAAATGAACATCAGATTCAGTTTGCTTTTGAGAAACTGACAAAAGGAAAGACCGTTCTCATGATCGCACACCGCCTGTCTACGATCCAGAATGCAGATCTGATCCTGGTATTTGAGGAAGGAAAGATTATCGAAAGAGGCACACACGACACATTGCTTGCTGAAAACGGAAAATATGCGTCCATGTGGAAGGATTACCAGACTTCGATCCAGTGGAAAGTCGGAAAGGAGGCAGAATGATGATGAAATATCTTCAGCAAAAATATGCACTGAGCGAACAGGGTGCGAAGGATCTGTTCAAAGGAATTCTGTATTCTGTGCTGGCGTACATAAGCCTGATGCTTCCGGTTACACTTCTTGCCTGCGTATTGAACGCACTGCTTGCCCCGCTTCTCGGAGATGGAGAGCAGGGAGTGAATGCCTTTCTGTATACAGTGCTTGGGATCGTGATCCTGGCAGTGATCTTTTTGATATACTATAAACAGTACACCATTACCTATATGGGGACTTACGAAGAAAGTGAACGCCGCAGGATCACGCTGGCAGAAAAATTAAGAACAATGCCGTTACATTTCTTTCAGGAACATGATCTTTCAGATCTGACAAACACGATCATGGGAGACTGCTCCGGCTTTGAGCATGCGTTTTCCCATACAGTCCCGCAGTTCTGGGGTTCCATTATATCAACTGCGATCGTATGTATCGCACTTCTGGTCTATGACTGGCGGATGGGGCTGGCTTTGCTCTGGGTGGCTCCGGCAGCATTTGCAATTGTTCTTTTGTCACGGAAACTACAGGGCAAAATGGGACAGAAACATATCGATGCAAAACTGACCCTGGCAGACGGAATCCAGGAATGTCTGGAAACGGTTCAGGATATCAAGGCCTGCAATCTGGAAGAAGGTTATCTTAAGAAACTGGACGAAAAAATGGACAGTGCGGAGAAAGCACAGATTTCCGAGGAAATGGTGAGTGCGAGTCTGATCACGACAGGACAGATGTTTCTGCGTCTGGGACTTGCCACCGTTATCGTGGTGGGAAACCAGCTGATGCTGAATGGTCAGACGACATTGTTTTCGTATATCCTTTTTCTGATCGCGGCATCCAGACTGTATGATCCGCTTTCTGGTGCAATGGCGAATATGGCAGAACTGTTTGCAGTAGATCAGCAGGTAAACCGGCTGAAAACCATCCAGAATTATAAGGAAGAAGAGAAGCAGAAAGAGTATCAGACAAAGGGACATGACATTACATTTGAGCATGTAAGATTTGCTTATGAACCAGGAAAACCGGTCCTTCGGGATGTTTCCTTTACTGCAAAGCAGGGACAGGTGACAGCACTTGTCGGACCATCCGGCGGTGGTAAGAGTACAGTGGCGAATCTGGCAGCAGGTTTTTATGATGTGGATAGCGGCAAGATCACTTTGGGCGGAACAGATATCACACCGATCGATTCTGTTGCGATGATGAAAGATTTTTCTGTGGTATTCCAGAATCAATGTCATTCAGTTAAGTTCAGATTAACGAAATAAAGTATATCACATCTTCAAAAACATAGGAAGCATTGTTTAGTTAAGAATAAATATAGAAAAAACTTGTGAGATACATTATGGAAAAGGTACTTACATATGCTGCCAAAATATTTCAGGGCATACCAAAAAGACAGATTGCACATCTGCCACATTAAGAAGTATAATAGGGATGAGGTTTAAGCTACTCGATACATGAAATCCCTATTTCTCTTTGGTCGGAGGTTGATAGGATATTTACGGTTGGGTCTGACCGGGGTCAGATGTCTTTGTATGAGGAGCATAATCTTAATTTCGTCACCGCCGTTTTTCAGATATGCCCTGCATATGTTGACTGCGGTGGCGAAATTTATTTTATAAATGTGTTTGACATTTTCAGCAGTCTGGACTACAGCATGGGCAGTGACCAACTCACAGAAATTGTATAACAGCATCCTGGCGGCAATCTCCTGCAGGATCCCATCATATTTGCTGCTGTGCCAGTTGACAAGCCCTATTGTATATTTAAGCTCACGGAAACTTGTTTCCTCGCTCCAGCGCATTTTGTAAAGCTTTTTTATTTCCGTAAGGGAAAATTCCTCTTCTGAGAGATTTGTTGCAATACAATATAGCTTCCATTTTCAAGCCGTATGCGAACAATACGGAAACCGATATCATAATAACGGCATTTTTCATCCAGAAAGTCAAAATCCGTGGAAGGCTGGAGAATTGTATAAATATTGGGATTTCCAATAGTTTCCTTTGTGTGCCGTCTGGTGAGGGTTGTTTTTATGTGGGTATCAAACTCGTCATCCGGCAGATCATAGGCGGAAAGGATCCCATTGCTATGGATATCTTTCATACGGATGACAAATTTCATGTTTTTCCGGGTAAGATGTGCAAATGTGTTGAAACTTTCATAACCACGATCTGCCATCAGGATGGAAGGAACAGGGTCTGAATAACGGTCAACCATGAGGTTCAGTGCTGCGCGCTCATGGAGTTTTTTCTTCCCCTGGACGTGGAAGTCACAGTAGACATTATTTATGATATCGTAGAGCGCATTGATATGAACCGCATTGTAGCCTTTTTCGCCTTCATGGATAAAAGTCCTTTCATCAGACGGGTTTCTGGCTATGTTCGCATCGGAGCCGTCGCAGGACAGAAGGCGGTAGCCGCAATACAGGTTATCTGACAGGGATCTGCACTGTGTTACAAAGGAATGGAACAGGAAATCCCATCCTTCAGGAAGAAGCTTGTAACATTGCTGTGTAAATGCTGATTTTGATGGTGCAGATAGGGAATGACCGAAGAAATCCAGGATTTCATTTGAAACCGCTTTGCCCTGCATCAGAAGCATAAACTGTATATATTCTTTAAAAGTAAGTTTACGCTTTCTGGTAAAATCGGTTTCTGGATTCCTGGAGAATAAAAAATGGATCTGCTCCAGTTCGTCAAGGCAGTTATTGAGAGCAGTTTTTAATTGTGATAAGAAAATATGGGCCATGAGGCACCTCCTTGAAATATATTTATAATCAAGGCTCGCGCAACATATATTGGCTGATCTGTCAAGCTTTTTTTGAAAAAATATATAGAAAAATGGAAAGGGAAATGATCATGCAGTTATATCAGTTTGAAAAAATTTATTCACAGATGGAGAGGGAATTTGGGAAGATCAGAAAAGGCGAAGAAGAAACATACGCCATGCTGCTGTTGCCAATGGAAGGAAATGTATTAAAAATACACCGTGAATTTCCGGAATCAAACAGCCGTAGATTAAGGGAGGCTATTGCACTGGCATTATTTGATGTAAAAGGGAACTGCAGTGGTGAAAAATATGATACAGACAGCTTTAGAAATAAAGGAAATGAAAGGCTTGAAAAGGCATTGCTTATGGCATTTGATCCTTATACGAATAAAGAGATAATGGAACTGTTAAAAGAACAATTCCAGGTGGATATGCTGTCACTGGAACAAGTGAAAGAATACTATAAATTTCCGGTAATGTGCCTGTTAAGGATAAAGGAATCCATTGATACATGGGAAAAACACTCAGGTTCAGATGGATACTTTGACTTTATTGAGGGATATATGGGAAGAGAGATAACAGGAAATGAGATGAATTTTAGTATTATGAGCTCAGACGTACTTGCTATGTAACAATTTTTTAATTTGGCAACATAAAAAACCAGCGGCTTCATATTGATGAAGCCACTGGAAAGTACCTTAACTAAATGACATTGATGTTATAATACTTTGCATATGTATATGAGGAATATGACAAAGATTAATGGAGGGAAAATCATGAAAACACGCAGATTAGGCAAAACCGGTCTTATGATAAGTGAAGTTGGATTTGGTGGTGAATGGCTGGAGCGGCATCCTGAGGAGGAGAGCATTGAGCTGATCCGTTATGCGTCTTCGAAAGGAATCAACATCCTGGACTGCTGGATGGCAGATCCGAAATCGAGAAACATCATTGGTGAGGGAATCAAAGAAAACCGTGACCAGTGGTTTATCCAGGGACATATTGGTTCTACATGGAAGGACGAGCAGTATTTCCGTACCAGAGATATGAAGTATGTGCGTCCGGCGTTTGAGGATTTATTAAAGCGTCTGCAGACAGATTATATTGATCTTGGGATGATCCACTATGTGGATTCCGAAGAAGAGTGGGAACAGATTCAGCATTCTGATTATCTCAAGTATGTGATGGAATTAAAAAACAGTGGTGTGATCCGTCATATTGGTATGAGCTCCCACAACCCGAAGGTTGCAGTCAAAGCAGCAGAATCCGGTTATGTAGAGATGATCCTTTTCAGCATCAATCCGGCGTTTGACATGCTTCCGGCGAGCGAAAATATTGATACGATGTTTGCAGAGGAATTTGACACAAGCCTCAAAGGAATCGATCCGGACCGTGCACGTCTGTACAAAGTCTGCGAGCAGAATGACGTAGGAATCACTGTCATGAAAGGTTTTGCGGGAGGCAGACTGTTTGACGAAAAGCACTCCCCGTTTGGAGTAAGTCTGACACCGGTGCAGTGTATCCATTATGCCCTGACCAGACCGGCAGTCTGTTCTATCATGTGCGGCTATGACACAAAAGAGCAGGTAGACCAGGCAGCTGCATATGAAACTGCAACCGAAGAAGAAAAAGACTACGCATCTGTGATCGCAAATGCACCGTTCCATTCTTATCGTGGAGAATGTACATACTGCGGCCACTGCAAACCATGTGTTTCCAATCTGGATATTGCAATGATTAACAAATTTTATGACCTCGCGACCATGCAGCCGGAAGTTCCGGCAACTGTTCAGTCCCATTACGAGCTGCTGGAACACAAAGCTTCCGAATGCATTGCCTGTCACGCCTGCGAATCCCGCTGTCCATTCGGTGTTCCGATCGCGGAGCGGATGGAGAAGACTGCAAAATTGTTTGGATGTTAATAAAGGAAAAGGAGAAACGGCATTATGAAAGTACTTATGATCAACGGAAGCCCGAAGGCGAATGGAAATACCTCCATCGCACTCAGAGAAATGGAAAAAGTTTTTACAGAAAATGGTGTAGAAACAGAAATCGTTACAGTAGGCAACAAAGCCATCCGTGGCTGTGTGGCGTGCAATTCCTGCTATGAAAAAGGCAAATGCGTGTTTGACGATGTGGTGAATGAACTTGCACCGAAATTTGAAGAGGCCGACGGCCTTGTGATCGCCAGCCCGGTTTATTATGCATCTGCAAATGCAACCCTGATCGCCTGTCTTGACCGTCTGTTTTACAGCAGTCACTTTGACAAGACCATGAAAGTCGGCGCAAGCATTGCCTGTGCAAGACGAGGTGGATGTTCAGCGACTTTTGATGAACTCAATAAATATTTTACCATTTCCGGCATGCCGATTGCATCCAGCCAGTACTGGAACAGCATTCACGGAAGAACTCCAGGAGAAGCAGAGCAGGATGAAGAAGGAAAACAGACCATGCGCACACTTGCTGCAAACATGACTTTCCTGATGAAGAGCATCGCGCTTGGCAAAGAAAAGTTCGGCCTTCCGGAGAAAGAAGAAAGAGTAGCAACACACTTTATCCGATAAAAATCTGCGATCTACAGAAGAAAATAAATTAAACAAAAGAGTCGGAACCTTGGATTTTCCAAGTTTTCCGGCTCTTAATTAGTTATCACCTAAGACTTCCCATACCTAAAATGGGATTCGCACCTTGAAAATTCAATATTTCAGCTAACAAAATAGTGATTTATGCTGCTACAGCCTTGGGATGGAGT
>QWCN01003727.1_pt1 | contig 17142 bp, 13 predicted proteins | sample 1972711 | NCBI WGS metagenome assembly QWCN01 (sample SAMN09866707, study PRJNA288562) | Human gut metagenome isolate term1_stool, whole genome shotgun sequencing... | isolation source: gut | host: Homo sapiens | place: USA: California
GGACAACATCCGCGGCGTCAAAGAAGACAAAAAGAAAAAGTAACCGCAAAAATACCGCATGATGAAAACCGGCATCTTACTCGCGGCCCTGTTCGCCGCCACGGCGGCCTGTGCGCAGGGTGCGGCCCCGGAGAGCCCCGGACAGTTGCCCGCGGCGGGCATTCCCTGGACACTCGACGACTGCATCGGCTTTGCCCAGCGCAATAATCTCGACGTTCAGCGACGTTCGCTGCAGGTAGAGAAGAGCGACGTGGAACTCTCGACAGCCAAATACAGCCGCCTGCCCGACCTGAACGCTTCGGTCGGCGCCGACGCTTCGTTCGGCCGCGGGCTCTCGAGCGACAACACCTACCAGACAAAGAACCAGACCTCGGGATCGCTCAACGTCTCGGCCTCCGTGCCGCTGTTCCAGGGCATGCGCATCAACCATCAGGTCAAAGCCGGAAAGCTGGACCTCGCGGCTGCCGTGGAAGACCTGGAGCGGGCCCGCGAGGATGTGGCGATCCATGTCATGACGCTCTATCTGGATGTGCTTTATAACAAGGAGATGGTCGGCGTGGCCGAACGCCAGCTGACGCTGAGCACACAGCAGGCCGAGCGGAGCCGGGCGCTGACGGCCGCGGGCAAACAGCCCGAATCGACCGTCTACGAGAGCGACGCCCTCGTTGCCAGCAATCGCATGACCCTCACGCAGGCCCGTAACGACCTGCAACTGGCGCTGCTCAACCTGAGCCAGGACCTCAACCGCGAAAGCGCCGCCGGTTTCGACATCGTCGATCCGGCACTCGACAGCGTGGCGCTCGCCGCGCTCCATCGCCTCGGTTCGGCCGACGATGTCTACGCCTACGCCGCCGAGAACCGTCCTCACATCCGCGCCGAACGGCTGCGACTGGAGAGTTCGGAACATTCGGCAGCCATCGCCCGCTCGGCCCTCTACCCCTCGCTGTCGCTCTCGGGCGGCTACGGCACGGGAGTTTACAGCGCCGATCAGGACAAATTCTGGACCCAGATGCGCCACAACAGCCGCGAATACGTCGGCGTCTCGCTCAACGTCCCGATCTTCAACCGCCGGGCCACGCGCAACAGCATCCGCACGGCGCAGATCGCCGTACGCAGCCAGCAGTTGGCCGTCACCGAGGCCGAACGCGAACTGCGCAAACTCATCGAACAGGCGTGGTACAACGCCGACGCCTCCTACGCCAAGTACCGGTCGGCCGAAGCCGCCGCGGCGTCGGCCCGGATCGCCTTTGCCTACGAGGAGCGGAAAGCCGAAGCGGGCCGTTCGACGGTGTTCGACTTCAACGATGCCAAAACGCGCATGGAGAAGGCCGAGGCCGACGCCGTGCAGGCCAAATACGAGTTCGTATTCCGTTCGAAGATACTCGATTTCTACCGCGGGAAGCCGCTGCAACTCTGAAAAAGAGGGTGCCGGATAAACATTTTCAAACAAATAGGACGACCTGAAACGGTCGCCCTATTGCTTTCCGGGACATCAGTCCCAACAAAGTCCCGGGAAGTCTCCGGTAGTAGGTCCCAGGCTTCCTCCGGCAGGAAAGCCCTTCGTGCGTCACTGAAATCTGTGTTTATCCCAGCAATACAAAGGTAAAATAAAATATTTAATCGCACAAGCAGCCGGGCGTTTTTGTTTCCATTGCCGACCGAATTGTTATACACAGAATACTTTTCGTACGGCAAAAAGGCGGCAATCCGGAAAATTTGCCCTACTTTTGCAGCGATTTCAACGGCAAACAGATGGAATGGCTTAAAGAATTGCTCGTCGAGCACTCGGCACTGCAGGCCGTCGTGGTGATCTCGCTCATCTCGACGATCGGTATCGGTCTGGGCAAGATCCGCTTTTTCGGCATCTCGCTCGGCACGGCTTTCATCTTCTTCGTGGGGATCATGGCCGGGCATTTCGGACTGTCGCTCGACCCGGCGATGCTGACCTACGCCGAGAGCTTCGGACTGGTGATCTTCGTCTACGCCCTCGGCCTGCAGGTGGGCCCGGGCTTCTTCAGTTCGATGCGCGTCGACGGACTGCGGCTGATGTCGCCGGCCATCGCCGTCGTGCTGCTCGGCACGGCGCTGGCCGTGGGACTGAGCTACGCATTCAAAGTCCCGATGTCCGACATGTCGGGCATCCTCTGCGGCGCGACGACCAACACTCCTGCGCTGGGCGCTGCGCAGCAAGCCCTGCAACAGATGGGAATGGACGTCAACGGCGCCGCACTGAGCTGTGCCGTGGCCTACCCGCTGGGCGTCGTGGGCGTAATTCTGGCCATGGTTTTCCTGCGCAAACTCTTCGTGCGTCCCGCGGACATGCCGGGTCCCGACGCCGAACACCACAAGAACGTCTTCATCGCCAGCTACCGCCTCACCAACCCCGCCGTCTTCGGCAAGAGCGTGCACGAGATCGCGGCCCACAGCCACCACCATTTTGTCATTTCGCGCCTGTGGCGTGACGGACGGGTGTCGATCCCCACGTCGGACATGACGCTCGATGCGGGTGACGTGATCCTCGTAATCACCACCCCCGGCGATGCCGACGCCCTGCGGCTGATCTTCGGCGAGCAGGAGCAGAAGGACTGGAACGAGGAAAACATAGACTGGAACGCCGTGGACCGCCAGCTGATCTCGCAGCGAATCCTGGTGACGCGCCCCGAGATCAACGGCAAGAAGCTCTCGCAACTGCGCCTGCGGAACAACTACGGCATCAACATCAGCCGCGTCTACCGTTCGGGCGTACAACTGTTGGCGACGCCCGACCTGCGGCTCCAGATGGGCGACCGCCTGACGGTGGTGGGCGAAGCGCAGGCGATCCGCAACGTCGAGAAAATCCTCGGCAACGCCGTAAAGAGCCTCAACGAACCCAACCTCGTGGCGGTCTTCATCGGCCTGATCCTCGGCCTGACGCTCGGAAGCATCCCCATCGCGATCCCCGGCATTTCGATCCCCGTGAAACTCGGACTCGCGGGCGGCCCGATCATCGTCGGCATCCTCATCGGCACGTTCGGTCCCCGACTTCACATGATCACCTACACCACACAGAGCGCCAACCTGATGCTGCGCGCCCTGGGGCTTTCGATGTACCTCGCCTGCCTCGGGCTCGACGCCGGAGCGCACTTCTTCGAGACCGTCATGCGGCCCGAAGGCGCGCTGTGGATCGCCATCGGCTTCGTGCTGACTTTCGTACCGGTGGTGCTGGTCGGACTGTTCGCCCTCCGGGCGCTGAAAGTCGATTTCGGATCGGTGTCGGGCCTGCTGTGCGGCAGCATGGCCAACCCCATGGCCCTCAACTATGCCAACGACACCATCGAAGGCGACAACCCCTCGGTCTCCTACGCCACGGTCTACCCCGTCTGCATGTTCCTGCGCGTGATTATCATTCAGGTGATGCTGATGCTGGTGCTTTAGCCTCCGGCGGAGTGCCCTGCGGCGCGGACGGCGTGTTTTGCGATGCAGGCGGCACATCGCTCTGCGGCGCCGGAGCGCGCAGCGACGCGATGTCCTCGCCCGAAGGATTCTGGAAGACCCGCAGCCCGAATTCCGGGATCACGGCCAGCACATGATCGAAAACATCCGACTGTATCCCCTCGTAATCCACCCAGACAACCGTATCGGTAAAGAAATAGAGCTGCATCGGAAGTCCCGTTTCCGTCGGCTGCAGTTGGCGCACCATCAGCGTCATGGACTTGTTCACCGGCACCTCGTTCTGCAGGTAGCGCACCAGGTAGGCGCGAAAGACCCCGAGATTGGTCTGGTGCAGTCCGTTGACCCGCCGTTCGGCGGTCCCGATACCGTGCGCGGCGTTGTAGGCTTCGATCCGCCGCTCGGTCTCTTCGACATAGTCTTTGATGAGGTCGATGGTGCGGTAATGGTCCAGCATCTCGGGGGTGCAGAAACGCACGCTGGTCATGTCGATCGACACCGAACGCATCACGCGGCGGCCTCCCGAGAGCTGCATGGCGTGCCAGTTCGTAAAGGAGTCGGTCGTCAGCAGGTAGGGCGGCAGCATGACGAGCGTATTGTCCCAGTTGCGGATTTTGACCGTCGTGAGCGACACCTCCTCGACATTTCCGTCGGCGCCGTACTTCGGGACCGAAATCCAGTCCCCGACTTTAAGCATGTCGTTGGCCGCAAGCTGGATGCCCGACACGAATCCGAGAATGCTGTCGCGGAAAATCAGCATCAGCACGGCCGCCGAAGCGCCCAGCCCCGTGAGCAGGATGGCCGGCGACTTGTTCATAAGGATCGAGACGATCAGGATGGTGCAGATCAGCGCGGCGATTCCCTGTGCCGTCTGCCGCAGGCCTTTGATGGGTTTGTTCTGCCACGCGGGGCGCGATGCGGCGAGGTGGAAGGCGGCATAGAGCAGGGCATTGACGAAGCGAAATACCGTGACGACGATATAAACCTCCATAAGCCGCATCACGATGACGCGTTCGGTGGATTTCTCCTCGAAAACGACCGGCAGCATAACCGCCAGCAGGATGGCGCTCAGGATATGGCACATGCGGTTGAGGACCGGAACGCTGAATAGCGTATCGTCCCATTTGGCCCGGGTGCGCGTGACGAGCTTGCGCACGCCGCGCACTATTCCCCACCGCAGCAGCAGGTCGAAAACCACGGCTGCCAGCACGACCAGCGCAAAGGCCACCCAGTGATCCCAACCGTCATCGGCAGCCGACGTCGCCCCCAGCCACTCCAGCAGGGAGTCGGTCCAACGTTTCAGATGTGTTTGCATACCCGGCCCGTATCAATTTTCGGGCCTTAGGCGGAACTGCGGCCGAAAACCCGGAAACAACGCCGGTTCGGACAACGGAATCAGTCGAGGATCAACCCGATCTCGCCTTCGAAATTGGGTGTAAAAATCCCTTTGCCCAGATTTTCGCGAATCTCCGACACAAGCCAGAAACGTCCGCCGTCGAGTTCGCCGCTCGGACGGACCGGACCGTCGCAGACCGCGCGGTAAACATGGACCAGTTCGCGCTCGCGCTCCGAGCGGAACTCATAGACGGCGACCGCCTCGGGCGTGAACTCCGTGATGCCCAGCTCCTCGCGGACCTCGCGCCGCAGGGCTTCGGCAATCGTCTCGCCATAGTCGACATGCCCGCCCACGGCCGTGTCCCACCGCCCGGGCTGAATGTCCTTCCACGCAGGGCGCTTCTGCAGATAAAGTTCTCCCTTCGAATTGAAGACGTGAAGGTGCACGACCGGATGCAGCAGCATCGACCCGCCGTGGCACTCGCCGCGCGTGGCGCTGCCGACGACCGTTCCGGCTGCATCGACGACGGGAAAAATCTCTTCGCTGTTATCGCAGTTCATGACGGGGATATTTATGGATGTAGATCATCACGGCAGCCATGCCCAGCAGCGCGAAAGCCGCGCCGGGGAGCGCCGTGTATTCGTAACCGAGTGTATGCTCGATCGGCAGACCGCCGACGTAGGCCCCCAGGGCATTGCCCAGGTTGAAAGCCACCTGCACGAGGGCCGCGCCGAGCATCTCGCCGCCGCGCGAATTTTCGAGGATCAGCAATTGCTGGGGTGACGACACGCAAAAGAGGCAGGCCGTCGTGAGGCACATCAGCGCCAGCGAGAGGTAGCGGACATGCGCCCCGAAGAAGATGCCGACGAGTGCCAGACAGGCCGTGCCGAGCGTGAAGCGCACAACCTTCTCAGGTGTAAAGCGGTCTGCAAAGTGGCCGCCGACGATGTTGCCCGCGAACATACCGAAGCCGGCGAGCATGATGATGAGCGTCAGGTCGTCGGGCCGGAATCCGGAAGTGTGAATCATCAGCGGACTGACATAACTGTACCAGCAGAAGATGCCCCCGTTGCCGAGCATCACCGACACCAGCACCAGCCACGGAGCAGCGCTTTTCAGGAACCGGAACTGCCCTTTCAATCCCGTGTCGGGCAGCGCAGGCAGGGCCGGAACCCATAATTTCACGAGCAGCATGGCCACGGCGCCCCATACGGCGACGATGCCGAACGTGGCACGCCATGTCACGGCGCCGCTGATATAAGTTCCCAGCGGCACGCCGAAGAGGTTGGCGACAGTCATACCCACGACCATGATCGACACGGCCTCGGCGCGCTTGCCCTTGTCGGCGACACGCTCGGCGACGATCGATCCCACGCCGAAGAAAGCTCCGTGGGGAAGTCCCGAGACAAAACGCATGACCAGCAGGGTCCAGTAATTCGGTGCAAGCGCCGCGCAGGCGTTTCCGAGGATAATCAGGCCTGTGAGGACCAGCAGGATATGCTTGAGCGGCCGCGTGCGTGCTACCAGCACCGTGAGGGGCGCCCCGAAGCAGACGCCCAACGCATAGGCGGAGATCAGGTGTCCCGCCTCGGGGATCGAGACGCCGAGACTGCGGGCGATGTCGGGCAGAATGCCCATCATCACGAACTCCGCCATGCCGAGCGCAAGCGTCCCGAATGCCAGGGCAATCAGACTTTTTTTCATCGGAAGATATGCATTAACAACTAACCGGCTGCAAAAATAGCACAAAAAAGGTGAAAAGTTTTTGCGACTTTTCACCTTTTTTCAATTTTTCAAAGCTTGGGACCCGACTCCCGCGGTTGTCCCACCTCGAAGCCCAGCACCCGCATCCACTCCACGGTGGCGGCATCGACCAGCTCGTTACGGTCGGCCCAGCGGCGTTCCTCGATCAGCTTTTTCTTGCGCTCTTCGAGGTTCTTCAGCAACGGAAAATCCGGATGGGGCAACAGCGACCTGGCCTCGCGCTGCGACGGACGTATCCTGCGGTCGAAAACGTCGGCCTGCGTCGGGCGCCGCGCTCCCTCCCACTTGAAACCCTTGAGGAAAAGCTCCTGATCGGGCGGAATCTTGTCCATCGGATAGATGTTCCAGTCGGGGTCCTTGCGGTAGACAATCGTGATGACCTGCTTGTCCTCGATGTAGAACGAGCAGTCGCCGCTCTCGATGACGCCGACACCCGTGATCTGGGGCGGTTCGCCGTCCTGCATGTAGTAGATCGTCTGGGCATTGCCGTTGACATCGTTGCGGTAAATGGCATTGTCGCGGAAATAAGCCGTCATCTGCTTGCCCGCCACCTGGTTGTAATGGAGCGTATCCAGTTCGGAGACCATCATGGGGCTGCCGACGAACTCGGCGCGCGTGATCTGCTGGTTCTCGGTGAAAATGTCCATCACGTCGGAGGTGATCTGGTTGGACTGGTTCCACAGCACGGGATCGATGTACATGTGGATTGTCGAGTCGGTGCTGATGGCCGTGATCGAGTCGCAGACCGCCTGGAAGTCCGAACGGTAAATGCGCACGTCGCGGAAGCCTTTCAGCAGGCGGTAGACCGAATCGGCCGGCATGGCCAGCGAATCGATCGAATCGGCGGGAATCGTCATCGCAAGCGAGTCGGCGGCCAGCGAATCAGCCGTTTGCATCAGCAGCGAATCCATCTCCATGGCATTGCGGTCGATCAGCGAGTCGATCTCGTGCAGCGCCGTAGAGTCGATCGGCATCACCTTGCCTTTGCGCGCCGCACGGGCCTGACGGGCGCGGAGTTTCGACTCGGCTTTAAGCTTGCGGGCCGCGAGGCGCTTCTCCTCGCGCTCCTTCTGGGCCAGCAGTTTGGCCGTGGCCTTCTCCTGCCGCTTGGCGGCTATCTGTTCGAGTTTCTCCTTTTTGGCTTTGGCCTCGGCAGCCTTCAGGGCGGCTTTGGCTTTGATTTCCTGCTCTTTCAGATAGGCTTTCCGGGCGTCGCCGACCAGCGTGTCGAGGGGATTGATCGCCGGAACAGCCAGCGAGTCGGTCCCCCGCAGCGAATCGGGAAGCTCGGGACGGCTCAGCGAGTCGAGCATTCGGGACCGCTCCACGGAATCGGCCCCGGAGAGGGGCTCCGTGCGTCCGGGCGAGTCCGCCACGGACCGGCTGACCGACAGGGAATCGACCCCGTGAACAGGCCGTCCGCCCGTGGAATCGGGGGACAGAAGCGCCAGTGAGTCGGCTTTCGCCGCCTCGGCAGCCCGGCGCAGGGCATTTTCGTTGATCGTAAAGAGAAACATCGAGTCGGCGCGCATGAAGAGCGAATCGCCCTGCGAGAGGTCGTAGCTCACCACGGCAGGCCGCCGCGTCAGGATCGCGTCGCCCGGCTCCTTCCAGTATTCGCCGTAGTCGCCGAAAGCCAGCACCTTGTGTTCGGTATCGTCCAACTGAAGGTCATGCCGCAGAATCACGTGGTCCTTGGCACGGTAGAAATCGAGGCTGTCGCTCCACATCTCCTGCTTCTCGGTCAGAATATAGCCGTTGCGCGTGACGATATAGAGCGTATCGAGCTTGTCGTACGAGCCCCGGTCGGCATAAAGATAGTCGCCGTCCTTGTTCCAGATATTGGTGTGCTCGAAGAAGAAGGCATTGTCCGTGGCCATGTTGTAGACCACCGAATCGCCTTTGAGTTCATACTCGTCGTTGCGCATCTCCACACGGTCGACGGCGATCAGTTCCTTCGTATCGGCGTAATAGAATCCGCGGACCGATTCGAGCAGGTTCTCGCGGTTCAGCATCACGCCGCCGTTGTCGAACTCACCGACGTTGCTCTTGGTGTTGAAGAGGAATTTATAGGTGTAGAGCGTCGCATCGCCGTCCACGACCTTAATGATGTCGGAATAGACCCGCGCCTCGTTCACATTGCCGTCGTACTCGGCCCGGTCGCCGTAAATGTAGGTCGTATTCTTGTTGATGAGCACGTTGCCGAAGAACTCGATGCGCATGTCCGAATAACGGACGGCCGAGTCGCAGGTGATGACGGCGCCGTTGTGCTGGGCGGCGAAATTGCCCACCAGGAAGACCACCGAATCGCCCGGGGCGATGGGGCCCATCAGGTCCGATTTGAGGTCGATGAGCTTCTTCTCGCCCTCCGGCTCCGCAGGGGCCTGCATGCCGCTGCGCGCCGAAAGCACGCCGGCGGCAGCCAGCGCCACAGCGGCTATGGACACGAGCCTGCGCACGGCCTATTTCACCCAGTGTTTGTTCTCGAATTCCCCGTCGCGGAACTCGGGATCGATGAAGACGTACATGCCGTCGATCTTCTTCGACAGCCACTCCCGAAAGACGCGCTCCTGCTTGTCCTGCAGGGCCATCTCCTCCAGCCGCAGGTAGTCCTCGTTGAGCGAGGCCGTATGCGTGGGGATGATCTCCACGAGTTTGACGATCTTGGCCATCTGGTTGCCGAGCATGTCCTCCGTGAGGTAGGCGTCCGACACCTCTCCGGGTTTCAGCCGGTTGAGGGCGTTGTAGTCGTCGAGGCTTTTGAAGCGGCCGAAATCCTCTTTGAGGAATTTCGTGACGGTCAGTTTGGCGTCGAAAGCGTTGAAACGCTCCAGAATGTCGTGGTTCGAAACGATGCCGCCGTTCATCTTCGACTGCGCGTCGTCGGAGTATTGCAGGGCCGCTTTCTCGAAGGAGAGCGAATCCTTGTGGATCAGGTTGGCGATGCTGTCCAGCAGGTTGAGCGACTCGCCCAACTCCTCGGTCGTATAGACCGGGCGCAGCAGGATGTGGCGGAAATGGTACAACTGGCCGCGCTTGTCCAACAACTGGATGATGTGGAATCCGAACTGCGACTCGACGACCTCGGAGATCTGTCCGGGCTTCATGTTCTCGAGCGCCGCGGCGAACGACGGGTCGAGACTGGCCAGCGGCGAGGGGTCCATCTCACCGCCGCGCATCATCGTACCCGGGTCCTGCGAGTACATGCGGGCGAGGTTCTCGAACTTCGCCGAGCCGGTGATGACACGCTCGCGCATATCCAGCAGACGCTCACGGGTGCGCTGCTTGGCGGCGGTCATCGACTTGGGGAACTTGGTGATCTGCGCATAGACGTACTGGTCGGCGATGGTCGGCAGGCTGTCCTTCGAAATCGACTTGTAGAACCGCTCGACCTCGCCCGGGATCACCGAAACCTTGCCCACCACTTCGCTCTGCATGGAGTTGGCATAGGACTGCTCCTCGTAGCGCTGGCGCATGATCTCGCGGATGTTGAAGATCGGCATGTGGTGCTTGGCCTCCAGCGCGGGAATCGAGCCCTCCATGTCGACCATCTGCTGCACCTGCTCCTCGACGCGGGACATGATGTCGCCGTCGTTGATCTTCACGGAGTCGATCTGCGCCTGATTGTAGAGCAATTTCTGGGTCATCAGCGCCTCGAGCGCCTCGTTCATCGGATCGCGGTCGGACGTATAGCCCTCCTGCCGGCGCTGCTCGGTGAGCTGGCGCGCATATTCATCCACCTCGGAGTAGAGGATCGACGAACCGCCCACCACGGCCACCACCTTGTCGAGCATCACCTGTCGTTTCTGCGCAAGGGCCCCTGCGAACAGCAGGGCGAGCGCCGCGGCCAATATACCTTTTTTCAACATCTCGGTTTCGTTTATCGTTTTTTATTCAATTGTCTTCTTTTTTCCCGTTCCCGTCGTCGAAGATTTTCACTTCGCCGTTCTCCGCAGCCCGGGCGCAAAGCTCCTCCTCGTGCCGGCGGATGATCTCGCCCTGCCGCTGGTTGAACAGGATGCGGCGGATGGTCCCCCGCAGCCGTTCGGGCGGAATCGGCTCGCCCTCGCGCCGCACGTCCTCGATCTGGAAGTAATAGTGCGAATGGCTGTCGCGCATCTCCTGCACGGCCGTCGAGGCCAGCAGCGGGTCATAGGACTGCGACCGCGGCGTCGGCAGGTAGTTCAGGAAATCCGTAAAATCGACCCACTGGTCGCGGAAGTCGCTGACCGTAAATCCGTTTTTCTCGCAGATGTCGCGGAAATCCTGCTGCTGGGCCTCCGTTTTGGAAGCCATCAGCGTTTTGAGCTTCGCGGCCTGGCGGTACCCCTCGGCGAAACGGACGATGCGGCCTTTGACGATCGTCCGGTCGAGTTTGAAGTCGGCCTTATGGGCGTTGTAGTAGGCCGCGATCTCGTCGGCGGTGAACACCGTGTCGATCGAGCGGTCGACGTAATGCTGGTCCAGTTTGCGGATCAGCAACGCCTGCCGGTACTCCTCGACCATCTTGTCGATATCGGCCGCCGAGGAGGAGAAGAGCGTCCCCGCCTCCTGCAGTTTGAGCTGTTTGACCACCCAGCGGTCGACGTAAACCCGCATGAAGGCCGCGCTGTCGTCGCCCGTGAGCCCCTGCGGAACCACCGAGCGGACATCGCCCATTTTCAACTCCTTGCCGCCGGCGCGCGCAATGGTCGTACCGCTCGCGAAATAACGGGGCAGCTCCCGGCAACCCGCCAGCAGCAGCACACCCGCCGCGACCGTTATTTTCGCTCGCAAATTCATATTCCGAAGGGCAAAGATACGTTTTTTACTTGTAAGTAACGCAGTGAACGGCCGGATTATTACGCCGCGGACGGATTTTTCATCCGCCGCAACGTGCGCAGCATCATGTAACCCGAGACGGCCGTGAGCGCCAGCGCCGCGATATAGATCAGGACGTAGAGCGTGCGGCTCTCCACCAGTTCGATCAGCAGGGCGTTGCCGTGCCCGGTGACCATCGCCAGATAGGCCACGGCGTTGTTCAGGGCGTGGAGGATCATCACCGACCACATCGAATCGGTCGCCAGGTAGACGTAGCCGAGTATCAGCCCGATAACCGAAGCGCCGATGACCTGCGCGGGCTGCCCGTGGAGCACCCCGAAGAAAAGCGACGACACGAGCCAGGCCGTGACCACGCCGTAACGTGCACGCAGCGAACTCAGCACCACGCCGCGGCAGATCAGCTCCTCGAACACCGGGGCGAAGACGACCAGCGAAAGGATGGTCCAGAATCCGCGTCCCACATTGAGCGACAACTCGGGCAGCAGGGTCAGGAGGGGTTCGAGCACCACGCCGACGGCGAAGATCAGCACGAAGGCCCACAACAACAGCGCAGGGTTAAGCCCACGGACCGAGAAACGCGCCCACGGACCGCTGCCGCCGCGCGCGCGTCGGTAATAGAGGATGCCGGCGAGCACAAGAGACATCGAGCAGAAATAGAGCGCCGCCATCAGTTTGCCCAGGGCGGCGGGCTCCATCGCCTTATAATCGAATCCGTGTCCGGCCAAAAGCATGAAGAGCACCGCCGCGGTACCCACGACGATCTGCGCGCCGAGTCCGATGCCCAACAAGGCGAGCATATCGCCTACGGTCGGGAATTTGCGGCGGTCGTGCAGCTCCCCGGTCCCGGTTTCCGCCTGCGCCTCCGCAGCCGCTTCGCGCTCCGCAGCCGGAACCGTCGGTTTTTTTTCTTCCATAGTATCGTGTAACTATCAATTCGTTCCGACACCAAAGGTAAGCATTTTTCCGGTACGGTTATGGATTTCCATTTAAATTCATTAAATTTGCCTGCTTATAAACCGAATTCATCTATGGCAAAGGTAATCGCATTGGCCAACCAGAAAGGCGGCGTGGGAAAGACCACGACGGCCATCAACCTAGCGGCTTCATTGGCCCTGCTGGGCAAGAAGGTGTTGCTGCTCGACGCCGATCCGCAGGCGAACGCCACCTCGGGACTGGGCTTCGACATCAACCTCGAAGGTATTTACGAGTGCATCGCCGGACAGAAACAGGCCGAAGAGGTGATCCTCCGGAGCCCCGATGTGAAAAACCTCTGGGTGCTGCCCTCGTCGATCGACCTGGTGGCCGCCGACACCGAACTGCCCAAGATGGAGAACGCCCACCACGTGATGAAACGCATCGTCGACTCGGTGCGCGGGAAGTTCGACTACATTTTCATCGACTGCTCGCCCTCGCTGGGCTACACCACGGTCAACATCCTCACGGCGGCCGACACGGTGCTGATCCCCGTGCAGTGCGAATACCTCGCGCTGGAGGGACTCTCGAAACTGCTGAACACCATCCGCAAAGTCAAAAGCGGGCTGAACCCCGACCTCGACATCGAGGGCTTCCTGCTGACGATGTACATGCGCAACCGCCTGAACAACCAGGTGGTGACCGAGGTGCGCGAGCATTTCGGCGAGTTGGCCTACGACACAATAATCCAGCGCAACATCCGTTTGGGAGAAGCGCCCTCGCATGGAAAACCCGTCATGCTTTACGACGCCGGGGCCGTGGGTTCGGAAAACTACCTGACCCTGGCCCGGGAGTTCCTGAAACGCAACCGCAAACGCAGCAAATAGCGATACCGACATGAAACAGAAAGGATTAGGACGCGGCCTCGATGCCATTTTCGGCAGTGATCCGGTCGATGCGAAGCTCAAACCGATGAGCCGGATGGCTGAAATCGAAATCGCCGACATCATACCCAACCCCACACAGCCGCGCACGCAGTTCGACGAGGAGGCCCTCGACGAACTGGCCGACTCGATCCGCCAGTTGGGCGTCATCCAGCCCGTGACGGTGAAGAAGGCCGACGACGGCAAGTACATCATCATCAGCGGCGAACGCCGCTGGCGGGCCGCACAGCGCGCCGACCTGAAGACCCTCCCGGCCTACATCCGCGAGGTGGACGACGAGAACCTGCACGCCATGGCCCTCGTAGAGAACATCCAGCGTCAGGACCTCAACGCCATCGAGATCGCGCTGGGCATGCAACGCCTGATCGACGAGTGCAACCTCACGCAGGACGCCCTCTCGGAAAAGGTGGGCAAGAAGCGTTCGTCGGTGTCGAATTACCTGCGCCTGCTGAAACTCCCCGACGAGGTACAGCTCGCCCTCAAAGAGGGGCTGATCTCGATGGGACACGCCAAGGCCATCGCCGGGACGCCCGCCGACCAACAGCTGCGCGTACTGAAGAAATGCATCAAAAAAGGACTCTCGGTGCGTCAGGCCGAAGAGCTGGCCCGCTCGCTCGCGGAGGCTCCGGCCGCCGCGGCACAGCCGATCGAGGACGAGGAGTATCCCGACAGCTACCTGCGGCTGGTCGAGCAGCTGGAGAAATTCTTCTCGCAGGAGATTTCGATCAAGCGCGCCAAGAACGGCGGCGGCAAAATCGTCATCGGCTTCGACGACGACAAGGACATCGAGCGGTTCATCGAACGTTTCGCCAAACGCTCCTGAAATCCGATATGACACGCATCCGGACCAGACTGCTGCTGCTCGCCGCAACCCTCGTGCTGTGGCTGCCCGCCGGCGCCCAGCTCCACCGCGGGGCGCGCACCATCGTCCGGGGCGGCATGCTCGAAAAACCGGATTCGCTCCGCCCCAGGCGCGACTCGCTGGAGCTTGCCAAAATCATCCAGCAGTTCGACTCGGTCGCTACGGCGGATTACCTCGCCGACTCCGCGGCCGTCGCAGCCCTGCGCACCGACGACCGCCGTTACCTCGATTCGGTGGCGCTGGCTCATTTCGACGTCGCCCGGCTGGGCATCGACACCACGACCAAACCCCGCGTATTCAAAAAGGGATGGCTGATGAGCGACTCGATGTCGCTCTCGAAGGTGTGCTGGCTCTCGACCGTACTGCCCGGCTACGGACAGATTTACAACAAGCAATACTGGAAACTGCCGATCCTCTACGGACTGGTGGGAACCGGACTGGGGCTCTACATCCACGAGAACAAGACCTACAAACCGCTCAAGCGACAGTACGAATCCTATACCGACGTGAGCGCTTCGCGCACCCCGGAACTCGACGCTCTGCAATCGCGGATGATCCGCAGCAACACCCGGCGGCAGGCTTACCTCGGGATTACGATCGCCTCGTACATCTATTTCATAGGCGACGCCGCCGTAAGCTACAAGACCAACGACGTCTCGGACGTCAAAAAGGCCACCACGCTGGCCTGCATCTTTCCCGGAGCGGGACAGATCTATAATAAAAGTTACTGGAAAGTGCCGTTCGTCGTGGGCGGCTTCGCCTCGATGATCTACTGCATCGACTGGAACAACCGCGGTTACCAGCGCTTCAAAAAGGCCTACAACCTGCTGAGCGACTACGAACACAATCCGGACAAATACCCCGACGGCCCGACGGACGAGTTCCACGGCCGCTATTCGGCCTCGTTCATCCGCAACCTGCGGAACAACTACCGGCGCAACCGCGACCTCTGTATCATCATCTCGGGCGCATTGTACGTCCTGCAGATCGTCGACGCCCACGTCGACGCCCATTTGAAGGACTACGACGTGTCGGACGACCTCTCAATGAACATCGAGCCGCTGATCGACTACACCTACATCCCCACCCTCGGAGGCAACCGCCCGGTGTTCGGCTTCAACCTGAGCCTCAAATTTTAGACGATGAAGAAATTCCTGACCATAGCGCTGCTTTTGGCCGTCGCCGTCGAGGCGTCGGCTTTCGACCGCAACCCCCGCAAGAAACGCCGCGACAAGAAAAAGGCCGAGACCGAAATCCCCGCTCCGACGCCTGCCCCGGCGGTCGAAAAGACCGTCGCTCCGGAACCGGAGCCCGAGCCGGAACCGGAACCCGCCGAGATGCCGCCCGTCAACGACATGACGCTGGAATTCACCCCCGAGCAGACCGACTCGCTGCTGGCCGTATGGCGCGAACGCCAGCGCCAGGACGCTTACAGCGAATTTTTCAAACAATATATCCTCGAAGACTCCACCGAGGTAGCGGACACGACCCCCGATTCAGTCTACGCCCGGCGGCTGCTGGACCTGGCATCGCCGATCCAGTTCCCCTACAACAGCATCGTAAAAGGGTATATCAACCGCTACACCAACGCACGTTACGGCACGATCAGCCGCATCCTCGGCATGTCGCAGTACTACTTCCCGATCATCGAGGAGGAGCTGCTCCGCGAGGGGCTGCCCGTCGAGCTGCGCGCACTGCCGATCATCGAGTCGGCGCTCTCCCCCACGGCCACCTCGCCGATGGGCGCCGTCGGACTGTGGCAGTTCATGCCCACGACCGGAAAGAGCTACGGATTGGAGGTCAACTCGCTGGTCGACGAGCGCCGCGATCCCTACCGCGCCACGCAGGCCGCCTGCCGCTACCTGAAAGACCTCTACGCCATCTACAACGACTGGTCGCTGGCCATCGCCGCCTACAACTGCGGCCCGGGCAACGTCAACAAGGCCATCGCCCGCTCGGGAGGCAAGAATTTCTGGCAGATTTACGACTACCTGCCCCGCGAGACGCGCGGTTATGTGCCGGCCTTCATCGGGGCGTCGTACGCCTATGCCTATCATCGTCAGCACGGCATCGAGCCTACCGAGGCGCCGATTCCCCTTTCGGTGGACACCATCCGGGTCAACAAGCTGATGCACTTCGGGCAGATCGCCTCGACGATCGATCTCCCGGTCGAGACCCTGCGCCAGCTCAACCCGCAGTACAAACTCGACATCATCCCGGCGACGACCAAGCCTTACACGCTGGTCCTGCCGCAGCGTTATGTCATGCAGTATATTGCCCACGAGCCCGAGATTTACGCCAAAGACTCGGCTTACCTCAAAGAGTATATAAACCCGGCCAACCTCGACAAGAAACGCCAGGAGCGCAGCGGTTCGGTCTACGTGGTCAAAAAGGGCGACACGCTGGGCGCCATCGCCCGCCGTTACCGCGTGACGACGGCGCAGATCATGCGCTGGAACAACCTCAAAAGCGCCCACAAGCTCCGCATCGGGCAAAAGCTCCGCATCGAAGGCAGATAAAATGATCTCCGATTACGATACCATCGTCGCCCCCGCAACCGCCGCAGGAGGGGCCATCGCCGTCATCCGCGCGAGCGGCCGGGATGCCTTCGCCCTCTGCGACCGGATATTCCGGGGCCGGAAGCCGCTCTCCGAAGCCGACGGCTACACGGTGCACTACGGGGAGATCATCGACGGCGACCGCATCGTGGACGACGTGCTGGCCACGGTGTTCCGTGCGCCGCACTCCTACACGGGAGAAGATTCGGTCGAAATCTCGTGTCACGGATCGTCTTACATCGTTTCCGAAATCCTCCGCCTGCTGACTGCCGCGGGCGGACGCATGGCCCAGCCCGGGGAGTTCACCATCCGCGCCTACCTGGCCGGAAAGCTCGACCTCTCGCAGGCCGAAGCCGTGGCCGACACCATCGCCGCCTCGTCGCGCGCGGCACATGCGCTGGCCTCGACGCAAATGCGCGGCGGGTATTCCGACGAACTGGAACGCCTCCGCGACAAGCTCCTGAACCTCACTTCGCTGCTGGAACTGGAGCTCGACTTTTCGGAGGAGGACGTGGA